>Ga0208262_1000091_pt1 | contig 44814 bp, 73 predicted proteins | sample LakWasMet15_LOW5_2_FD_183863 | JGI IMG/M metagenome (GOLD analysis project Ga0208262, IMG submission 183863) | Freshwater sediment methanotrophic microbial communities from Lake Washington under simulated oxygen tension - Sediment Metagenome... | ecosystem: Environmental > Aquatic > Freshwater >... | reverse complement strand
TATTGCTTCTGCTGCTTCCCATGCCTCAGTGCCTAAAGAACATAAACGTGCAATTATTCTTAGGTTGTCTGCCATTGCTTTATTCATTGATTAGCCCCTTTTTAATGAGTTTAATTTGCGTTTCTAAAATGCCTTCGTAATGCGCCATCTTTACAAAATCACGGTCTAGGTCAGACTTCACTGCGTTATCCAGTATTTGATGGCAATGAAAGCAGCAATAAGCGCCGTGAATGTCTAAATTCTTATGCCCTACACCATGTCCATGACGAACAGAGTTAAGGTGCGCTAGGACTGTTGTAGATGTGTCGTTGAGGCATCCTGGTAAACGTACAGTGCAGTTTTCATCTTTAGCGGATTTTCGGATTTTGCTCATGCTTCACCCCATACAAAACCAATATCAGCCGCCCATCGTTCAATAGCGTCTTGATACTCAACCATGTCTGCCGTGTTTAGCTTTGTTGTGCTCTTGATAGCTTCTACTGTTTCGCCATTGATGACTGTCTGATAGCGCAGGAACTTATAGCCCATAAGCTCATGCACCTTGTCTGGACTTTCGCCAATGTACTTGCCAATGGCTGTGTATAAATCCCATAAGCGGCTGTTCTGCTCTAAGCTGCGTTTTGACTTGTACGGCCTTACTGATACCTGCCAGCGAGTGTTAGGGTCTAGCTGTTTAAATCGAGTTAGCATGAACTCGTAATTGTTGTTTACTGCTTTGTTCAGGGTATGGTCAAAGCTCATTCTGTTAATTCCTTATGCTTTTCTTTTGCTTCATCAGATGTTTCATAAAATCCCCTACTATCTTTACCGTGCCATAAACCGTATTTGCTACCGTTTTTTAGTGTCATTTTTGATATAGTCCACTCGCCATTTTTTAAGTGGTATCTGTCTATTTGTGTCCACATATCAATAAAAGAAAAACACGAACCCAAATAAACTAATGCTTTTCCATGCAGGATTAAAATCCCATCCAAAAGGAGTAACCAAATAACGCCACCAACAATGCGGTGCTTCTTTCCATCCGTTCATTACAGTAATTTTCATTAGTCAAATCCTCTGTTATATTTTTTTGGTGTTGATGTTTGATATGTGAAATGCTCACCACTAAAGTCACCAAAGCGCACCGATTCACCCATGAATGTCAATCTGATACGCCCTGTTGCCCCGCTACGGTTTTTTAGAATCTCAAGTTCTGCTGTGCCTTTGTCTTGACTATCAGGGTTATATTTTTCATCCTGGTAAAGCCCTAGAATCAAATCTGCATCTTGCTCAATCGCACCTGATTCACGCATGTCGCTCATTACTGGACGTTTGTTTGCTCGTTTCTCAAGTTCACGGTTTAACTGGCTAAGTGCAATCACTGGAACGTTTAGCTCAATAGCTAGTTTTTTAAGGCCACGAGATACTGCCGATACGATTTGCTCACGGCTATCACCACTTCCATCCAGCAATTGAAGATAGTCCACAACAATCACACTTAAACCGTGTTTGCGCTTGATTGTGCGAGCCTTAGACGCGATAGAATTGATAGTGAATGCCTTATCGTCAACAAGAAGATTTAAAGCCTTTACGCGCTGGCTTCCAACGTGCAAACGGTCTAAATCTTCATCGTCAAACTTTCCGCTTCTTAATTTATCGCTTGATATTTTTGTGTGTGAAGATACAAGGCGGTCAACAATTTGTGCATTTGGCATTTCGCAAGTGAATATAGCGCCTGCTTCATTCGGATTTTGTATAGCCTCTGCAATCTGTACTGCAAGTGCTGATTTACCCATAGCAGGACGCGCCGCAATAATCACTAGCCACCCAGCCTCTAACCCACCACCAATTTTTATATCAAGGTCAGTCAATCCAGTACCGATGGTTTTAATCTTGCCTTGCATTAGGTCGTCATAGCGTTCAAATCGTTGTGGCAATAAGTCACCAACAAATACAGGGTCGCTTGATTGTGTAGTTTCTGTGATAGCCATGATTGCGCTTTGTGCGCGTTCAAGTTTTGCAGCAATATCACCGACTGATTGAATATCCTGTTGAATTGAACTGATAGCTGCTTGTAGGTTTCGCAAGGTTGATTTCTCATGAACCATTGCAGCGTATTGCTTGATGTTAGAACTTGAGCCAATGCTTTGTGCAATTTCAATCAGATATGGCAACCCACCGATATGCGCCAACTTTCCTTTAGCATCTAAGTGTTTTGCAATAGTCAGAACATCAACTGGATGCTGTTCAGCCATCATTTCGCAGATAGCGCGGTATATCTCTGCATTCACACCATCGTAAAATGCACTAGCCTGCAAGGTATGAATAAGGTCAAAGCTGTTGTTATCCTGGATGATTGAACCGATAACGCTTTGCTCTGCCTGTATGTTGAAATTAGTCTGCATCATGCTGCCACCTTGTTGTCATATTTGCCTTCAATAATCTTGGCAAAGTTAGATGCGGCAACAATCCAATCTAAGCTAACTTCAAATGCCCTGCCTTCACGATTAGAAACTTTTCCTGTAAGAAAATCTGACTTAGCAATATGAGCAAATAACCTATCCCACCATTCAAGGCTTTGCCGTTTAGAATCTTCACGCCATCTAGTACGCAATGCAGTCTGTCTAGCTTCATTCCATACTTTAGGCTGAATCCCCATAGGTAGATGTTTTGCATATAGGCTGATTATTTCTTGATGTGGGCAAGCAGAAATATCTATAACCTCGCCAGCTTGCTGGGGAGTATTATTTATATCTGTATCTGTATCTGTATCTGTATCTATAGCGTTACTTTTCTGTTTCTGTAACGTTACATCGTTGTTACTTGATTGTTTCTTACGCTCACGATAAGCAGCTACGCGGTTCTTAGAGGTGTCTGATGAAAACTGACGCTTATCCCAATTCAGTAATTCGTTATTTTCATCAATGAATCCACGCTCTATAAACAATGCTCTAGTGGCCTTCCATTCATCGTTACTTATGCGTAACAAAAACGTTACTTCGTTACACTGTAACGTTACATGTCCGTTACAACGTAAGCAGAAAAGCATGATTAATCTGCGCTGGTCGGATTCACTTAACATTTGAACTTTTGGGTCTGTTGCAAACTCTGCATATAGACGGAACCATGGATTAGCCATTTAACATTTCCTTAACTGCTTTAACCCATGCATGAACAGCTTTGCATTTAGTTTTAGTCTTTACGCCAGATGGTATTTTTCTAGCGAGTTTTAATGCTTTAGTCATTGGCTTCATGCTGCATTCCTTTGCGCTTGTATCTCTTCTAAATATGTAAGCCGGTCTTGTTTGGCCAACCATTGCTGTACACAGTAATTACCTACAGCTAAAGACCATGTATGCAAATATTCCGCTTTAAGATTGCGTCTTGTAGGCTTATCATCTTTAGCCAGATAGTCAGAAATATGAGATGGATAACCACCTATGATCTCTGCCAGTGTTCTTAATGTCATTCCTTTGTTCTTACGCAAATCCCATGACAGACGGACTGCCTGTCTATACGTTTTGCACTGTGCTATTGCGTTTTCCTGCACAAAACAAATATCGTTATCAACACATCCGATTAGTCGTAGTTCCCTATTCATAAGTAACTCCAATCAAATAACCCGTTAAATAACCAGTTGATAAAGTTGTAAAAAAATCACAACGGTATAATGTTGTGGATATTGTTATTTTTTAAACAAATCTTTTCGCATCAGCTTGATACTAAATAAACGTGAATCAGGTATTCCTTCAGTACGCCATTGACTGACAGCACCAGTGGTTAACCCGAATAATTTAGATACTTTTGAAGTTCCGCCCATCGCATCAATGATGCGATTTGCTTCTTCTTGTTTTGTGTTTAATTGATCCATATGTATATCTTAGCACACTAAGAGAAATATGCAAGCACTATTTTAGTAAGGTAAGATTGATTGAATATATGATTTACTTTATGACTACACTAAAAGAACGCCTACTTGAGGCAATGCAAGACGCTAATTTAAACAAGACTGATCTATGGAAAGGTTGCGGTTTAAGCTCTGGCGCAATTACTCATTGGTTTAATGGCGAAACTCACACGCTGAAAGGGGAAAATTTATTAAAAGCATCTAAAATTTTAAGCGTAAATCCTAACTGGTTAGCAACAGGGTTAGGTAAAAAGGAAATTCAATCCAATAACAATAACGCTCAATCTTCTGACGACTTTACAATAAGAGAATACATAGATGTGCGTGGAGCTATGGGGACAGGTATTTTGCTAAGAGATCAGCCAGGACAAATAACAGGTTTTAAAGTAAATGCAGAATGGATTAATAAGAACGTACCAGCTAACAGTGGAAAAGAAAATTTGGCCGTTGTAACTGGGTTTGGTGATTCAATGCGTGGTATGTTTAACTCTGGTGACCCATTGTTAATAGATACTGGCGTTAGGAGTTTAGATTTTGATGGTGTATATTTCTTTCGTGTAGGTAACGAAGGTTTTATTAAAAGATTGCAAAGAATACCTGGAGATGGGATAAGGGCAATCAGCACAAATAAAGAATATGAAAGCTGGACTATTACTAAAGATATGGATTTTGAAGTATTCGGGCGTGTTCTTAAAGTATGGAATAGTGAGGATTTTTAATTATGAAAAAATTATTATTAGTTATTTTGTTATTGCCTATTTTTTCTTATGCTCAAACAGATTATGCTTGTGTTAATGATTGCACAAATAAAGGTTATCAATATCAATTTTGCACATCTAAGTGCTCATTTAATGACCAGCAGCAAATATATCAACCAACACAACAAATACAGCCAATAAAGCAAATTGACTATGCTTGTGTAAACGATTGCACAACAAAAGGCTATCAGTATCAATTCTGCACCTCTCGCTGTTCTTATTAATTCAAACATTAACTAATATTTAAATAACCAGCTTCGGCTGGTTTTTTTACGCCTGTAATAACAATAACTAAAATATTTTCTTAGTAAACTAAAATAATGCTTGCCTTTTATTCTTAGTGTGCTAAGATAGCAACAAGTCGAAACAAAATGTAATGAAGAAAATTGGAACGGTTAAGCGGAAGCAGCCTAGTACGACATTAGTTAGACAAAGATTGATGTGAAAACATCTCCAACAGAGGCGCGCAGATGCAGCAATGTAAGTCCTCTTAATCGGTACAGTAAATTTTTAAGGATATAGCCATGCAGACACTTAAACAGGTAGCACAAATTGCAGATGGGTTTTATGACCGTCTATATGACCGTAAAACACGCGACTTAACCAGTGATATTGAAGAACTCAAAGATCAGTACCTTGATGATTCAGTGATGCTTGTTGACATTCTTATGGATGAAGATTGTGTTGATGCAGATGAAATGCAAGAAACACTACGAGCTGCAACACTGGCACTTAAATATGAAACTGGCTCATTTGAAGCATTCGCTAAATCCTACTTTCAGATGCTGCTTGATGGCGTACAAAAACGCGCAGAAATGAGAGCTGAATAATGAAAATTGTACTCGAAGCTGTACTAGGTGTTATTGCGCTATTCGCTGCACTTTACGCAGTCAACATGAACGAGCAATACGCAGACCTTGTAGCTGCTCAATCTGCTGGCTACTGCAATGTAAAGATGGGCAGCAGTACCGCAACACTGGCCTGCAATCGCATCTCTAGAATTGAGAGTGACCTATGAAAGATTACGCACATATTGACACGTCATCAGGTGACAGTCCTGAACACATTATCTTGTATAGCCTGGTGTTCATTCTGTTTGTTATCTGTTCAGTATTACTTTTTATATTAGTGAGCCAGCTATGAAATATATCGGTTATGTAATGGGATGGATATTTATATTAATGCTTGCAATGTACTTTTACACATTCTTTGTTATTTACAAGAAATACAGAGGACATGGGCAGACACGTAAGCAGGCATTTTTATCTACATGGCGCATGTATGAGTAACGATGCTTACATACCTGATTATGGTGATGATCGTGAATTGCAGCTTAACTATGAAGAATTTGAATTGCAGCAAGAACAAGATTATCAAGAGTATTTAGAAGTATTAGCGAGAGGTGAAGAAAATGAGCGTACATAAAAAACTAAACGAGGCGCGTATTGCGCTACAAGGTGAAAAACTTAACAAGTCAGGTCATAACAAGTTTGCTGGTTATACCTACTTTGAACTAGGTGATTTCTTGCCAACGATTAACAAGATATTCAACAACATTGGCTTATGCGGTGTGATTAGCTTCGGTGAAGAACTGGCAACACTCACAATTACTGACGTAGATGATAACTCAAGCGTAACTATCACTAGCCCAATGAAAGAAGCTAATTTAAAGGGCTGTCACGCGATTCAGAACCTTGGCGCGGTAGAGACATACACAAGGCGTTATTTGTGGGTTACAGCGCTTGAAATTGTTGAGCATGACGTACTAGATGCAACGACTGGCAATGAGAAAACTAACGTGCTATCTGTTACCAATGGTCAAGCACCAAAGACACCGTTAGCTGGTGCGCTGGATAACTTTACAGAAAACGAAGTTCAATTCTTACGCAATGAAGCTATTGAAATGATTGCTGAAATAAATGATAGCGAACTTCAATCAGCTCACATTAGATGGGAAAAGTTAGACAACGAAGAAAAGACAGGGTTATGGAGTTTGCTAGACAGCAAGACACGCAGCACATTTAAGAAATATCAAGATTCATTAAAACAGAAAGAGGCAGCTTAACATGGCATCACTAAACAAAGCAATTTTAATCGGTTCATTAGGCCGTGACCCAGAAGTACGTTACATGCCTAATGGTGAAGCTGTAGCTAATTTTAGTATCGCTACAAGTGAATCATGGAAAGATAAATCAGGCGCGAAGCAAGAGCGTACCGAGTGGCATAACATCGTTGCGTATCGCAAGCTGGCTGAAATTATTGGCGAGTATTTGAAAAAAGGCGCACCAGTTTACATTGAAGGTCGCATTCAAACTCGTAAATGGCAGGATAAAGAAGGCAATGACCGTTACAGCACAGAAATCATTGCTGACAAGATGCAGATGCTAGGCAGTCGTTCACAAAATAATGATGTTCATGAACCGAGAACAGATAAAAAACCTGAACAAAAAAACGATGGCACTGGTTTTGATGATATGCCTGATGACATCCCGTTCATTAACATTTATCGCGGTAAACGTGCTTACGTTATTTAATCATGCGTAACCAACACTTATGCAAGCTAACAGATGATCAGGTACGAGAGATAAGAAAGCTGCATTTAGCTTATGTCCGTGGCTATGGTTATCTGGCTAATAAATTCAACTGTGGTGTAAGTACAGTGAGAGATATTGTAACTTTTAGAACACGTAAGAATGTTTGTTAAACCTATTATTTTGTTAATTAGTGTAGTGAATTTAAATTAAATCGTGCCGAAAGGGAATGGCTATGAATGTTATCAAATTAATAAGCAACGCTCTAAAAGAACAAGGCTATGGCGGTTTATTTCAAGGTGGCGTATGTGGTTGCAAAGTTAATGACTTATCCCCTGCTACGTGCATGACAGAACATTGTGAAATTGGATATTTACACACTCATTCAACTAAAAATATATGGGTTATTCATAAGCATAAAGAGCCTATTGGTGATGCGCGAATAGAAGAAATTAGCGATTATTGTGAGTAATCGGTGATTACGGCATAACGCAACGCTAAGACCATAAACATAATTAACAATAAAGACTTTGAGGACTAACACTATGAGTACAGCAGAAGCGTTGAATGTAGCAATTGTATTATTAGATGAATACCTAACAGAATATTCACAAAGGGCTGATGATTTTGAAATATTAATTAAGGCAAAATCCGCACTATCAGATATAGAGAAGTGTGAGCCAGTGGCTTATATACATAAGCACTACTTAAACGAGGATAAAGACGCTTTGGATTGGCATAAACGAGAACACCCACAATTTAAAATGATTCCTCTTTACACATCACCAATAAGCAAAGAGTGGGTAGGGTTGAGTGATGAAGAAATATTTAAACTTTGCCCATACATAGACCATGACTTATTAGAAGAAGCTTTTTATAAGGGTGCCAGAGCCATTGAAGCTAAATTGAAGGAGTTGAATCAATGATCACTCTCATAACACCTGAATGGCTTTACTGGTTATTTATAGCGTACTTGTGGTTATTGATTATTAATAATTTACTAGATATTTATATCAAATTTATGCGGGATAAGGACTAAACCATGAGTGATTTAATCAGCAGGAAAGCGTTGTTGGAAAGATTACATTTTAGCAATGCGGTATCAGAAATTACTCTATCAGAAGCCATAGACATAATCACCAACGCACCAGCCGTTGAGCAATGTGAACCAGTAGCTTGGGCATTATTTTATGATAATGGGGTAGTACATCACGTAACAAAATATGAGCCACCAACTAAGAATGGTAGTCATTTAGGGTATAAACCACTCTACACCGCCCCACCACAACCCAAACCCGTGAAAGCTGCGCTAGAGAAGGCGGCTAGTATTTGCAAAGATAAAGCAAAAGATTATAGAGAGTTTGCAGAACCGTTTGCGGCTAATATTTGCGAAGAAATAGAAGCAGAAATCCGCGCACTAATTGAGAAGGAGTAAAGAAGATGCTTTTATTTTTATGTTTGGTAATGATATTTGTAGTTTGCGGTATTTGTTGGAATTGGGGCTATCAAATCGGGTTAGATGACGGTAAAAAACAAAGGATTATCCATGACACAACAAAATAACGAGGCGTTTGAGAAGTGGTTTGAATCGGAATTACAAAAACTCATTGATGTAAAAAACTACGATGATATGCACATGCTACAAATTAATAAACATTTAGCATGGAAAGCATGGCAAGCCGCCACCCAACAGAGTGAGCGTGAAATTGCGGAGTTGAAAGAGGCATTACATGAAATAAATACCCTTAGAGGTACTACCTTAAACTTTGGTGTAGCTAGGGCTATTGCATGTAGAGCGTTGGGAATTAAACATACTGACTCTAGCGAGCTGCCGAGTGCAGAGCCATCAATAAAATCATTGCAATCTACAATAAAGTGCATGACAGAAACAGCAGAAGAAACTAGTAGAAGTTATATTTACCAGCATAATAAAATCACCGAACTCAAAGCATCTAATAACAAATTGCGTGAGGCTTTAAATACTATGAGAGATATTTTTGATGTTGGAGGAAATATAACTATTAGTGAGAATAATGCACTACATAAAGCTGACAAAGCCCTCACCTCAACACCAGAACAATCACTAACAGAGTTTGAGAATGAAGTGATTGAAAGATGTGCATTAATTGTCGATGACTTTACGGATTGTGAGCTTGCATCAGAGCTAATCCGCGCATTGAAAGGTACATCATGAACGGATGCCACTCTACCATAGCCCCTAATCGCTTACAGCATGATTTAATCTATCACAGCAAGGGTAACGTAAGCTGGACTAATAAACTCACTAGAAACTGCCAATACATCAAGCAGAAAGATATTGTGGATAGTGGGTGTGATGGGTGTAAAGAGAAAGAGAGGAATAATGACACTAACTGCTAAAGATGTGGCTAAGATTCTAGGCATCAGTGCCAGGACAGTTTACCAGTTGCCAATCGCGTGTTATCGTATTGGTCGAGCTGTAAGATACGAGCTTGCAGATGTTGAGGAATATAAAGCAAAATGTCGGTGTTCAAATCAAAATGCCGCTGGCGGTTCTCATTTAACCGTATCGTTAACGGACAGCGTATCCGCGCTACAAAGCTACTTCCGCAAGGGTGGACAGCGCAGCAAGCCGATGACTTCGACAAAAAAGAATCAGCAAAAATCTACTCACAATTTGCGCTTGGTGTAAATGAAACTCCACTGATAGACCAAGCCGTACTACTCTACATTCAAAACAGATGCCCTCACCTGAAATATGGTGAAGGTGTCATCAGACAGTTAGAAGCAGACCATCAGCACTACACTGGAAAGCTCTTAACGCAACTCACTGACGTATCTATATCAATCCGTAAAGAAAACGTGTCAGAGGCCACTAAACGCAACCGTATAGCCTATATACGCGCTGCCTGTAGGTATGCATATAAACATCACAATCTAGGTGATTCTGACCCTGCATCACGCTTAACCATGCCAAAGGTGAACAATCAGCGCCATGTATATATCGAGCGTAAGGATATGCTAAAGATAGCGAAAGTAGCAGACAGGCGCGTAAGGCCATATATCAGGATTGCTTTTTATAGCGGTATGCGGATGGGTGAAATATTCAAAGCCACCATTCAGGATGATTGCTTTTACTTGGGAACGACTAAGAACGGACAGCCACGCCTTGTACCAATACATTCAAAGATATTGTCAGCAGCTAAAAAGTATATCCCAGTGAACATAGGAAAGTGGACATTGCATAAATACTATACACGCGCTAAGAAGCTAACAGGCTATGACAATGTAACATTCCATGACCTACGCCATAGCACGGCATCAGCAATGATTAATTCAGGCGTAGACCTTTATACAGTCGGCGCTGTATTAGGCCATATAGACCCTACCAGCACGAAACGCTATGCACATCTATCAACATCTACACTGGCTGATGCAATCCGTAAAATTGGATAAATGAACAAATAAATGCACAATAATTTGTTAATGCACACTTTACATATCAATAAAAACCGCGCCAGTATTGGTGGGGGATGCGAGGCTCGAACTCGCGACAAACGGATTAAGAGTGCGTCATTCGCACTATGCACACGCTCAAAGCCTTATAAAACCTAGCGCATAGAACGCATAGAATGTGCATAATGCACACAATCAGGCAGAAAAATGCACACACCTAACTGTTCAATAAAATAAACATTAACCCGTCTAATGTTAACTATAATGATTTATATATATATCACTTGCAACCTACCAATTGACATGTACTATCTGACCACTTACGCAATGCGTTGAAATCTGCCGTGGTAATAGCGCAAGCTTCTCTTAGTGTTTCATATTTTCCAAGAGAGGCTGCGTAACTGCTTCGCCATACTTCGGTATCTCTTTCGGTATCGCTTGGGGATGTGGGCAATCCAAAGCTATCGGCGGCGAGTTTGTCGCGCAACTGCTTACGCAAATCGGCAATAGTAATAGCATCGTTCTTGTTACGTTTCGCATAGTCACCCCTTATGGTTTCAATCTCTTTACTGTGTAGGTTGTTGAGTTCAGTTATATTTTTGGCATGTACGCCTTCTTTGATACGGTTCTCAATCACGCGCATTTCATAGGCTTTCTTATCGGCAGCAATATGTGCTTCAAACTTGCCTTTTTCAGCGATATAAGCGTTTCTGTACCATAAGATAGCCAAGCATAAGCACAGCACTATGAACTCTTGCCAATGAGCCGCTATGAACGTTATAGCGGTACTTAAAACTGATTTAATGCGTAGTAGCCATAGGAATATCATGGTATAAATGTCCTTTTCCCTGATTTAGGTGCTTTTGTGGACAAATGACACCATGTCATTGTGCTGACTGGATGCTCACGATATAAATCATATTTTTCCAGTACACTAGGATTGGCATCTATCCAAATATCTATCGTGTTATATGGGTCATAAACATCAACTGCCATGCCTAATTTATGGCTTGATTGCTTGGCCCCTATCTGGCAATCTAACGGCCTGAAACCACCATAAACCTCGCCTGATATGTTCGTGTTTGTCTTTTTGTTTACATCAAGCGGCCTCTTTTCAGATTCATACTGTGTAAGCAATCTATTTACACGATCTAATAACAATTCAGCCGCATGCTGACAAGCACCGTTCCAGTCAACGTGATGCTTCCAAACACCTGCATATTGGTCTAAAGTAATCATCGGTCAGCACTCCTGCGTCTAGGCTTCGTACAGTATGCAGTGCAAAGATTAGCTGCTAAGTAGGTCAAGATTCCAATCTCAACGAATAACGAATGCCTGCCTGAATATTCAACCAGCGCACCTACCGCAATAAAGCCGATAGCCACTTTCTTGAGTATGTTGTCAGTGTGTATCTTCGGGCTTAGTTCCACAGCGATACACGCGCCAAATAGAGCTAAATAAAGCATTAGTCAGTCCATTTCTTACGCAAGCCTTCAACCGCTAAAGGTAACTGCGTGAATATGTTGGTAATGGTTGCCATGCCTAGCAGGCCAATGGTCAATTTGATAGCGTCTGCAATCAGTCCGTGAGCATCTATCTTGCTGTACTCGATAGCAGCCCCGCCAATGTAATGCGCTAGAGCTATTCCTGATAAAAACACAAAGAACAGTTCCCACCGTTTCATCGCTGCTGTTTTTTCCTTGCTAACGTAGAGTGATAGAAGTGAACCGATAGCGGCTGGTATAGTTGCGCCTGCCCACGCTTTGACTGCGATTAAATATTCCATTAGTGGCCTTTCTAGTCATGGTTTTTATTGTTGTTATTTCGTGCCTCTTGATGGGCTTATTGATACGATATATTGATAGCACCTGCATCAAATGCATCAGTGCCGTTTGATGTTGTTATTCTGATTTGTGTTAGAGGCGCACCTAATGCAATGGAACCTGCAACCATTCCTATTTGAGCAGTGTTACTACCTCCGACTAATCCATTCCCAACCCATGTATCAGTTCCATATAAATTAAAAGTAATTGAGCCATGACGTACAGTTGCAGCCGCAGATAATGAGCCTGCCTCAACCTGAAACCCAGTGGTATTATTTGCTACAGCAGTGCCTACGCCATTGCCGCCAATAGTTCCTGTTAAATATCCAGTAGCTATAATTCCTGCTGCTGTGCCTAGCCTGATAACAACTGGGGAACTGCCGTTAGTCGATACGCCTAATAACATTAACGTCACTGATTTAGCCGTATTAGGGATGCCTGAAATATCAACTGTCACACCTGATGTTGTAGCTTGCGCTGTTCCAGTTGTTATCGCGCCAATATGCTGCAATGCTTGACCGCCAGCACCTTGAATTTTGCTAGGGGCAGTAGCCCATGTGCCTGCTGTGGCCTGTGTAGATTCAACATAACCAACAATCCTGAACGGAACGCTTGCCCTGGCTGTAGTTGAATAGATGACATTGGCACTATCTGCTGCCCCTGCCCCGCCTTCTGCCGTTGTACTGATAAGCGTTGTTTCATCAAGATTATTCCCGCCTGCAATGTTTACAACTGCCAATTCAACTGTACCCGCATTATCAATAGCCAACACTGCAAGCAATGACTGCGTTGCACTGACAGTGCCTAGCGTTGAGCCGCTTGAAACCACTACGCTGATAGGGCTGGCAATCTGTCTAGTATTGACTGTACCGCTACCTAATGTTGCTGACCTGAAATCAATGTTAGTGGCATTTAATGTGATTGTGAGCGCACTTGAACCTACGATGGCTGTGATAGGCTGAATTTTGCTTGATATGATTTGCTGTGTAACTGCATAGCCATTAGCTTTCTTGATTGCAACTGTAAATGTTGAAGTGGTGACTGCTGTGATAGTCAGCTCATCGCCTGCTTCTATCGTGTAGTTTGCTGCGCCCTGCACGCTGATACTGCCGCCATGTGTAATGATAGTGCCAGCAGCAGGGTAAACGATGCGCTGTGAGCCTGCCTGTGATGCCGCAGGGAATGCAGTGATAGTCGGCGTGCCTGACCAATCCTGTACATTGGTGCTGGCCCATAGTGGCGTGGTCGTAGCAGTCGCGGCAACTGCCATGCGTGAATAATTGATTGTCGGCAATGAGCCATTGGTAGCAGTAATCAGGCCAAGACTGACGGAACTGATACCTGCATCAATCGCGCCTGTATCGGTCTTGACGGTGATAGTCGTTACTGCACCGTAAGCACTAGCTGTTATGGTTCCATAAATGGTACCAGCAGATACTAGCAGCTTAATTCTGCGGCCTACGTGAAATGCCGTTGTCTGGTCGCCAGTTAATGTAAACTGTGTAGCATTAACATAAGTAGGCGTTAAGCCGCTTACAAGCCATTGGTCAACGCTAGATATTGTATCATTCACCCCTCTTATGTTATCTTCAGTGACTACCACAGCGCCTAAGTCTGTGGTCAGTACAAGCTTATAGCCTGCGCCTGAAGTCAGCCATATCTGGCTAGGTGGTTCACCCCTTGCATTCAGTACAATCGGGTTGGCTTGCGGTACGTCCCCCAAAGATGTAGTATAAGTGGCTAACGGTGTACTTGAACCTTCTGCATAAGTGTATATCTTATAGCCAGAGGCCAGCGTACCGTCACTTTTAAATTGCGTGCCGTTGAATATCGGTGATAGATTTACAGACATATTTTATCCAATAAAAAAGCCGCACTAAGGCGGCTAGGGGTTGCTATGGAATTCACACAAATAGCATTACAAGGTATTGCATCTGTCGTTGGTGTAGCTTTATACGGCTTTCTATTGTCTTACAGCCCCAGACGTAACCCCAAGAGTGCCACCAACAAGAAGCTTGGAAAGAAGATTAGATACTTTAGGGTCAACGGTGGCAGCAGTCGTTGGAACATTAGCCGCCAGCGCAGACTTAACAGCACTGCCGTTATTGATGGTAGTTTTAGCCGCGTCAGCGAGTGAAACCACAGCAGGAACGCCAGGAATCTTTTTCAATAAATTCACAAGTGCTGCTGATGTGCCAGAGTAATTTACAGGCGCATTAGATGGTGTACTGCCACGATATGCCGCCACACGCTCAATTGTCTTTAACTGACTAATTTCATCTTTAGTAAAGAATGCTGCAAGCTTATCTGTACCAAACTTGTTAAGTTCATTGCCAAATCTTTCTGCAGCAATTGCTTTATCACCTGCCGCATTGTTACCAAATGCAGCCTTATACAATGATGCGCCTATTTGCGCTCTTGCTTGGTCATACGCACTCTTATCAGTAGTCTTGAGCAATGATGCCAGTTTATTGACTTCTTCCGTCTTGCCGTTGACAATGAACTTCTGCACAAAGTCATCAGGCGCTATATCACCATTAGATGCCGCCTTTAGTGCTGGGATAGCATCTTGCATTCTGAAACGTTCTGCCGCAGCTTTAACTGCTGGGGCATAAGGGCCACCAGATGAATCAACGCTTAATACTGCGTTCTTAACTGATTGAGACAACTTATCCAATGCTAGATTAGTGGCACGGTCTGTGCCCCTGTTATCGCTGATGACTTTAAGAATCTTGTCAGCACCTTCAATGGTGAACTGTTTTAATTGTTTGCCATCTTCAAGCCCTAACTGTCTAAACTGGTTACGAACGCCAGCAGGAACCTTGTCAGCAAAGTTATCCAATACAGCGGCATAGTCCTGTGCCAGATTTTGCAGTGGCACGTCTAAATCCTTGCCAGCAGAATTACGTGCTTGCGTATAAAGATTAGTGACGTTCTTTCTCAATGCTTCATCAGTGTTCTTTAATGTGCCTGATAGTTGAGCGCCAGCAGGGTATGCTTCCAATGCGCCATCTTTCAATGCGCCTACCTTGTTTTGCAGGATTTGTGCTTGCTGGTCATAGCGCATCTGAATAGGTTCACCAACGCCATTCACGCCACGCAGATTCATTTCACGCGCAAACTTGATAGGGTCTCGTGTTATCTGCCCTTCTGTGCCTTGCATACCAAGTGCATCAAAATCAGCTTTACGGAATGCAGACGCAACATCAAGATTTTTTCCACCGCGCAGGCTATCCGCTACTTGCTGGCGTATGTTTTGCAGGATAGTTGGGTCAATATCATTGATGTTTTGCTTAACTTCTGTCAGCGCATTAGTGATAGCCTTATCAACATCAGCCTGACTTACATTGGCGGTATTAGACAATCTAACTTTGTTTACCGCATTGCCTACAACATCGGCAAGTTTGCCAGCTACAGGGGCCATTACAGCACCAGCTACAGCCCCGCCTCCTGTCTGCATGGCTTTAGTGCCAAAGAAGTTATCACCGCTAGCAACAGGGGCAGTCAATCCACCAATCGCGCCAACTTGAGCGCCTTGCAAAGCCCTTGCACCTGTAGTTGCAGCCTGCCCAAAGCGTGAAGCCATGATAAGATTTGCAGGGCTTCCAACATTACCAGCCAATCTAAGCCAATCCACGCCATCCCTGCCAACTGCATTACGGTCTGTATTGATTTCAGATTCTTTGTTAGCAATAGCCTTGTTTACTTTATCACCCTGCCCTAAAAGGTTTGCCCCTAATTGTAATGCCCCTACACTAGGGTCTGCCATGCCAGCAACAAAGCTCTTTACTTTGCTTTCTGTTTCAGGTGATATGATATTTGGCAGTTTAGCCAATTTATCTTCTATCCAGTTAGGGGATGATACTTGCTTTAATTTTGCAGGCTGTGCTGTCGGTTGCGCTTTTGATTGTGTTTGAGCGTATGAGATTAGCTGTTCTTCTGTCGCATCATCAGGGGCTGTAATTTCATAGTTAGTTCCATCAGGTGCTGTGATTCTGAATTTTGCCATTATGGAACCCTCTTAATTGACCATCCTGTATTAGTCGGCATAGATTCATTTTTAGGCATAAAATTTTGCTTTGTAGAATCTTTGCCTGTCGCAGTTAATAAACCTTCCAATTCTTTCTGCCTATTATCTGCTTTTTGTTTAATCACGCGCTCTGAATCTCCAATTGTAGGGAAATACTGCTTATAAGCATTTTCAAATTCTGACGGGCTGATAGATGCGCCTGATTCTTTACGCAATACAGCATTTACAAAATCTCGTTGTGCCTGTTCCACTTGCTGCTCGTTAGGGCCAAGCATAGTGTTACCTGCGGCCCCTAATGCTGCACCAATCCCCCATATACCTTCTGCCCCACGTTTGGCACCAAGTTTACCTACTGAGTATTTACCTTGCAGGTCATTCAGTATTTTGTTTGATTCATTGGCCCTGCCATAGAAAATGTTAGCGTTAGACTGTGATTCGTTCATGTTCTTTGCTTTGTCAGCAGGGCCGCCAGGGATAGGAATCAGGCTTGAACCGTCTGCACTCCATTGATAGCCATTAGGTGCCTTGCCTAGCTGGTTAGTCTCTTTAGCCCTTGCATCAGCCAAGTTCTGACCGCGCATCTGTACCGCACGATTTGCTGCACCTTCAGCCGCCTGCCTGAAATTAGATGCGATACTGTCAGGGCTTTGTGAGTTTGCCATTGTGTTAAGCACTTTCACCTGACCTGTTACAGGGTCAACGGATTGCGTCACATGAGAGCCGCCAAGATTCTGCGTATCAATCTTAGGTAACTGGTCTTTGGCTGCCAGTGCTGATTGATAGTGCTGTGCTGCCCATGCTGAAATGCCTGCTGGGTCTTGCGGTACTGATTTATGCGCCTGCGCTGCTTCCTCTGGGCTTAATGCCCCGATACTGGCTAACTGGTCAATCGCACCGTGTGCGTTTTCAGGTGTAGGATTATTTTTCACATAGCCAGCAGCCTGACCGAACAAATCAGCTTTTTTGTGCGCTGTCTCAATGGCTTTGGCTTGTATCTCGCTTTGGTTCTTAGCTTGTTCTCCTTTGAATTTATCCGCATCAAATCCCTGCTTTACATATCCTTGACCACGCAACTGTTCACCTGTGGCATTCGGGTTCTGTCTGTAATAGTCTTTGAGTGCATCTTCTTCCGCACGTTGACGCTGATAATCCTGCATCTTCATCTGCGCCTCTTGATTGCCAAGCAGCAAGGACTGTAATTTTGAGGCATTTGCAGCACGCTCATCACCGCTCATGATTTTGGGAGGCTGTACGCCCAGTATGATATTCGCATCAAGTGCCATATATTTTCCTTAGTTCCAGATTATGCCAGTGCCGCCTGCGCCATTCGTACCCACTGGGCCGCTGCCATAAGCATTCGGCGTATAGCCCCAGTTCTGGTTCGCCACGCCTGCCATTGCATTTGACCATGCGTTATTAGCACCGATAATGCCAGCACTACGCGCATTCCCTGCACTTTGCAGAATGTTGGATATGTTGTTAGCGGATTGTTGCCCAGCCTGTACGCCTGTGTTGGTTGCAGTCTGTCCAACACCAGCAACGCCAGCCAGTTTGTTGTAGATGCCGTTGTTGTCTGCGGTATAGCGGTTGTAAGCGTCATTGGCTTTGGTTGAGCCATAGTCATTGGCGTAGCGCGTCAGCTCTTTCAGGACTGCACCGCTATCACTTGAGCCACTGGCCCTTGCCCTCGCATCAATAGAGCCTGTGCCCTGATCTAAGCCAAATTTAAGTCCGTTCTGATATACCACGTCATTGTTTAAATCATTCTGGTCAAACTTTTTGAGCAATGAGCCGAAGGTGCTGTCTTTTTGTTTTGCAGGATTGTCAGCATTGTATTTATTCAGATAGTCTTGATAGCTCCCATTTCTATTTGCCCATGCCCCATTGCCAGTTCCTGTATTTGTTTTAAATCCAAACAGGTCATGCTGTATAGGAGACCTGCCTACATCAGGATTAGAGAAAATGTTATATGGCGTACCGTTCCAGTTACCACTATATGAACCATATGGATTATTCTGTTTATTCCACTCAGCTTCAGATAGTGGCGTGCCGCTTGAGCCATTTGCAGGAACATCCAATCCAAGCAGATAGGCAAGTTTATTAACACCTGATGCGCCAGCTTCACGGTATGGCTGCAAGTCCTGACGGTTAAGGTCATACTCACGCCTTTGTTCTGCCGCCGCATCTGCTGCCGCTTGCGCCTGTGCGTCTGCGGCATCACTGGCAGCACTTGAACCCATCGCACCGCCAATGATGGATGCGCCAGCACTTACCACTGAGCCTACATCGTTATAGCCAGGGTGAGGCATTAAACGATTAAATCTATTATTAAACATATTTAAAATCCTCTTTTTTCATCGTCAAATGCCATCCAGTTTCATCTTCATGGTCTAGTTTCCACCCCATACGCAAATCAAACAAAAGCGCATCTGGCTTTGTTTTCATAATAGATGTAGTGATTGTTTCAAACTGATTGAACATAAAAAAAGCCACTTCTCTGAGCGGCTTTCTTAAAAATACTTTTCTGCGGTAATGGCTGAACACATGGATATGCATATCATTTTCAAGCGCCATGATTGCACCCCATTCATACTGCCATATCTTACAAAGCGCCAGAAACGCTTTAAAATCATCTACTGATGCATGTGTATTGCTTAACTGTAAATCGTGCGCCAGGGCATCAATAAAGCTCATACAGCAGCCCCTGCTGCGTTATGCCATATTACAGGGCTGACGCTATGCACGAACACTGGATAGCCGAGCGTTGTGTCATAGTATTGCTGGCCTACCATCAGGAATTGTGTCGGCCTGTTGGCAGTAGTCCCACTTTGGGAGTTCCAGTTGATGTAATTACGTACATTGATAAAGAACGTGTACCAGTTACGGTCTACTGAATCACCGTTCTGTACAGGCTGGTTCTGTGTAGGCTGCGTGACGTTCATAGCATATCTACCCATGCACCAATAATCACTACTTTTACTGGGTCAGTGATACGTGCAGTCACCACAAAATCACGCGCTGCACCAAGTCTATTCCATATCACACGCGCAATATAAGAGCCTATCTTGCCAAGTGCCGCCCATCTTTCAACTGGCGCAGTCCTGCCACCGTTCTTTGATATTTTCAGCATGACTTGAGGATTAGAGCCTTGACCGTTCACCAGCCCTACGCCAGTTTCCATATCCAGCCAGATGCGGCCTATTGAGTGATATTTTTCATCAAATATATGGCGTGATGACATTTCACGTACGATAGGTGCGCCATTGTCGGTATAAGTGTTAGCGTTAATCGTGTATATATTGCCGTTAGAATAGTCATACACTAGGACTTTGCTCACTACCGTAAACGTGTTGGCAAAGTTGCCTAGATACTGGGATTGTGTCAATCCGCTGCTTAGTTTTGACCATAGATTGGTAGAGCCATCGTATAGCCATGACTTGCCCACAGTCGGGAAGTTAAGCACGTACATTGGATGACCACCCAGCATGTACGAATAGCCTGATGCGTTTGATATATCGCCGTAGCTGTCAAACGTGTTGCTTATCTCTTGGTTTGATACTTCCTGCGGTGTGTATCCATTCAATACCAGCACCTGTGTTTTACCCATGCGGTTACGGCCTAAATAGATGATAGAGCCGTTCATCTTTGCCACACTATTGACCGCAGCCAAGCCCCATTCAATCACCGCCTGACGTACAAATGGCAGGTCTAATGCGCCTGAGTTAGAGTGAAACTCAGTGGTCACGTCACCGAATAAAACCAGTTCACGGTTGTCGTTATATACGCGCACTATCTTGTCAGGGTTAGCTTCTGCTGATGCAAAGTTCAATGCGCTGTAAGTCAGGCCATCGGTTGACCATGAATAACGGCCCCACTTGGTTTTATCCGTAGAGCCGCGCTGGTCAGTGATGAAATAGCCATCAATCCATGTGTTCGTCTGTGCAGGCACAAAATTAACGTCTGTAATCTTGGTAAACACGTTAGTGGTCGTGTTGTAGGTGTAGCCAAATGAGCCATCAACGATTTGTATTGTGTTGCCGTTATTGGTCATCGAGACACGGCCTGCTGTTGTGTCCAGCGTGCCACGATTGACTGCTACAGCAGCGTTGTTTACTTCCCACAATGTACCGCGATGCACTACATAGTTATAGTCGCCCAATTCCATGCCGCCACGTACAGGGCTGTCTCCAAATGAGGTGAACAGGTCAAGTCCTGGCGTACCGTAGGCAATCACTTTGCTTTTATCTTCATCTGTTACAAATTCAAGATAAAGATTAGTGCGTGATTCAGCTGTGACTGATACCGATTTGCTGGTTTGACCAATGCCAAATAGCGGATAGCGCATTAGTAACCACCGATAAATGCGGCAATATTGCCGCCATGACGGTTTAAAAGCATTCCATCAACACTGAGCAATGGGATAACGTTATTCGTGCGTTGCAGGGCTTTAAATGAGTTTCTAGCGGCATTGATAGTGATAGGCGATACCACTACGCCAGGATATTGAGGGGCAATGTTGACTGCAAGATTCTTGATTAACGCTTCTTCATAGCCAGGCGGCATGAGTAAGGTGGTGGCAAGGGTTGCAAAGCTGTTGACGATGTTCAATACGCGCATATTCAGCGTACAGTTAGAGGCTAAAGGCCATGTGTACACTGTGCCATTAGGCATTGTGCCTGCGTAATAGATGTATGTAGGATAAGAGCCGAATGCGCCCTTATAGGTGATGCTGTCATATTCAATGTTGCTGATGACTTTTACAGGATAAGTGATGCCGTTTAGGTCAACGGTTGCAGTCTCGATGTCAATCGGCCTGTCAGCGATAACGTCACCTGTAGGGCCAATGGTGAAACTTGGTGCTGTGGTCATGGCGCGTGACACTGTATTTGCCACATATGCGAAGGCTTGGTCATTACTCCACAATTCCATCAAACGGTTCAATGCGCGTAAGGCATCGTCAGCCATTGATGCTGATGGTGTTTCATCCTCGCCAAGCACGCCAATCTCTTTGAGCGCGTCATATACAATGGTTTGAGCAGTCGCCATATATCCTCCAGTAATCTTTATTGCAGAGCCTCGTAAGAAGCCCTGCTAAAAAACTACTAAGCCTTCTGTGCAGTCAAGCCTGATGGGTTCAGGATAATCCAGTCTACATAAGTGTCAGCCGTTGCGTTGGCTGTACCGTAGATAGTGAATGAACCAGCAGCAGGCAAGATACGTTCAACACGTAGCAAAGTACCGTCAGCCGCAGCTTGCGCCACTACTGCAAAAATCTTGCTGTTAGCATCCACTTGGCTGTTGGTAACAACCACTGAAGATGCACCAGCAGCGATTGCCACAGTGCCTGAGTTAAGGTTATTGGTTTGAGCGCCATTGGTCAGTGCAGCACTTGATGTGGTTGCAAAGCCTTGAGCAATTAAAGCAGCCTCTACCTGAGTAGTAAGCTTGACTACTGAGCCAGCAGCTAAGCCAGCGTAGCCTTTTGATAAAGCGATGGTCATATTTATTCCTTAAAGTAAAAAAGCCCCGAAGGGCTTAATTGATTACAAAGCGTATTTAACTGCTAGCTCTGGGTAAGTGGCAGCAAAGCCAAACAAGATATCGATACGCATAATTGAATTATCATTGATGCCATCGTAGAACTCGGTTACTTTCAAGTTCAGGCCTTTGTAGCTTTCTTGAGCAACGTCAATCACGCCTTTACCGCCTGGAGGGGCCCACAATGGCACTGATGCCAAAGTGAATGCATCTTTGTGGTAGCCAACTGAGCAGCTATAGTTAGTTGATGCAGCACCGAAGATAACGAAAGGCTGACCAGTAGTAGGTGATGCTGTTACGTTCTGGAATGCGCCTGATGTTACGATTGCTGGGCTGATTGGCAATGATGTTGCGCCTTGAGCCACGTCAGCAGTAATCACGAATTGAGCTAATACGCCAGTAGACTGACGTGATTGTGGGTTTACAGCATACACGCCAGGCAATGTAATAACAGTACCCTTAGTGATAGTGCCAGCACCTGTCGCTGCTACAGTAATAGTCGCCCCTGTCTGGTTTGCACCGTTCACGTTTGAAGCTGTACCTGCACCGTTTGAGTGTGTTGCCACGTTCTGGTCCATTGCATAGCTAAGGCCTAATGAATCAACCATCACGCCCGAGCCAAATTGCTTACTGATTTGTGATTGACCATTAAACAGGCCTGCAAAGCCAGTTACGAAGTTAGCATTCAATGCTGGTGACAAAGCCAATGAACGTTGACGGTCGCGCGGTGCGCCCATTTCATCCAGTCTGCGGTTGATATCAGTTACAGCACCGATTGCCAAAGCTTGTGTATTTGGTGATGCGTAAGTTGAGTTCAATGCGTTAAACACTGATGTACGAGCCAAGTCCAAGCCCTGACGGTCAATCTCGTTGGCTACGGTTGCCATTGCTGCTTGAAGTTTTGATTCAAGTTTAGTCAATGACAAAGTACGCTCTGCACTTGTAAAGTTCAGGTCAGTACCGCCTTGAGACAGTGTCAATGGGATTGTGCTTTCAGTGGTTGACTGTGGCACTGCAACACGGCCTGCACGATATGTGTAGCGTGGTGGTTTTTTGATGTTGATGGTAGAACCAGGAGCGTAACCACGTGACATATTGCCAGTGAATTCATCTTCCCAGTCGCGGTTTACATTGGCAGAAAAGCCCAACATATTTTCTAAAATTGCCAGTGATTCTTTCGCAACCACTGAGCAGGTGACTAAACTATTAGACATATTGATTTCCTTTGCGCTTCACAGCGTTAAAATGAGGATGCTCGGCGCTTCACAGCGTTAGAGCGTTAAACTATCGTGCCCACTGTGCGCCTTGTTGCTTGCGGTATGCAGCGTATTCTTCCATTGACATTTTATTAACGTCATTATTGGTAGAACCGCCTCGCGTACCGATTGGCTTAATAGGTGCTGGGGCATTGCTTACTTTTGGGGCAGAAGCTAACTTAGCTTCAATCTTGCCAATTTCTACTGCTTGGCGTGATGGACTGAGGCTAATAATCCGTTCCACTTCTTCTGGGTTTGCTGACAAGTGCGCCATCAACTTAGCTGGAACATCACTATCAATCAGAGCTTCCGCAATGGTTTTAGTAAGCGGTAACTCGTCAAAGGCTTCACGGTCAAAGCCATCAATCTTTTCTGCTTCCGCATAGATAGATTCAGTCTTCTGGGTGATAGTCTTGTGTTGCTCCTGTTGCTGTTGTTGCTGGTATTGCTTGTTAGCTTGCCCTAGCTTCCATTCGGTCATGGCTTCAACGTAGTCATCCACATTCGCAAAGTCTGCTTGTGTTGGTCTATCGCTTGCCTGTCTTGCTGGTTGCGGTTGTTGAGGTGGCGCGAACCGTTCTAAAGTCTCACGATAGGCTTTTAATGCCCTACGCTCTGCTTTAGCTTCTGCTTTCGCTTTCTCTTTCTGAATGATTTCGTTAAGTTCAGCTTGTGTGAACTTCTTATCTTCAGCCTGACTAGATTCATCCTTCGGAGTGTCAGTGCCTTCCGTTGGAGCCGCTAAGTTTTCTGGATTAGCTTCCAGTGGTTTATCTTCATTGCTTACAATAGCCGTGTCTTGGCCTGTCTCTAGTTCTGACATCTTGTGTTTCCTTTCAGCGCATCACTGCGTATGAAGACCAGGGTTAAAGCCACCCAGTAGGCTTTACTGCTAAAGTTGTCTGATGTTATGCACTACTACAAAAATATATAAAGCCACCAATGTGACAAGTACAGGCAATGCCGCAAATCCTGCGTAATAGCCAAATACAGTAGTGATAATTGCTTTCAGTGCCAGATAACCATCAACGGTTAATACGTTCATCACCTTACGTGCCAGTCGGTTAGCCTCGATACCGCCCTTAGCAAGTACAGTGCGCGTTGTATACCAATCACCAAACTGTAATAAGCCTAAGATGACAGTCAGCACGATTACAATAGTCTGCTCACTCATGCGAATATCCTATCTGGTGATTTTGGGAATGTTTCATAAGGCAAAAATGCGTCTGTTTCAGCACCTCGTAAATTAACGTGCCAGCCCTGCACTGCTACATCGTTCTTGTAAACAGTGCCAATCACATCAATGGAGTAATCTTGTAAATCTGCCAATACTGTATTAGCTTCGGCTTCATCAGAGAATTTCAGGTAGAAGTCAGTCATGCTGTTAATCCTTTGAGCGTTGCATCAGAGAGGCGTGTGTTGTAGTAGGAGATGGACTTAATAGTTCCATTAAATAAACTTGATGCTGTTCCTGATGCATTTCTGCCAATATTCATTTGAAACATAATTGCTAAAGTTCCAGAACTATCAGTAGTTCCTAATGTATTACCTGACGCAACATTAAAATTATTTTGTGAATATCCAGCCGCAATTTTTTTACTATTATTCAAAGTAGCAATAGTAGAAACCGTAATATTTGCTTGTACTACAGTTGCAGTTGTATAGGCATAGGCAATTTGATTTGCACTATTAGGATAATAGATAGCACTTGCGTTAGATGTTGAAGCATCATTTACATTGATATAAGAAATAGATGTATTTAATCCATTTGTTATTTCTTCTAATGTAAAACTCCCCTCATTCTGGTTATACCAGCTATAGAAATTACTACCTTGTATAGTAGCCACATCAGCCGTGCGTGTTACTTGGCTTGCACCTGTAGGGATGTATGATGTAGCGAATGAACCTGCTTCTAGTTGAGCGTATTGCACTGTACCTGTAACAGTCAGCGTTAATGTGCCTGCTGTAGGTGTGAATGTCAGTGTCTTGCGTGTTGGATATGCACCTGTACCTATCACCGTAGCTGATGCCGTACCTGATAATACAATCTGACCTGTACCGTAGAATGATAATGTATAGGCCTGTGCTGTTACCGTAACGTTTTGAGTAGCAAGGTTAGCACCGTCTATGGTTGAGTTTAGTACAAGGTTGCTGCGCTGCTCCTCTATCAATAACCCTTTAGGCTGTAGCGTTACAGGGTCATAGTCAAAGCGTGGGCCATAGTAGGCAGCGGCAGAAGGTGCGGCAGCAATGTTAAGTGAGTAAGCGTCTAGTGAGGCTGAATCACCTACCATTGCACCGAAAGCCTGAATCACATCACCACTGGTTACAATCCTTACGCCAGCAGTTTTAGCACCTGCCGTTGGTGAAGATGTCACGCTGTATCTTGCCCATGTTGAGCTGATAGTCTGTGTGGTATAAGTTGCGCCACTGTCCATTGTTAAATCAACGTTACCAGTGCCAGTGATTCTACGCAGCCAGATACTAAATGTTTGAGAGCCGCCAGTTGATGTGTAGCTCTCTAAGAATGTACCGTTGCCTGCTGATGCGTGTATTTGTTCAGCACACACCACGCCATTGTGATTAGCGTAATAAACAGGCAATGCTGCGGCATCTGTTCTGCGGTAATTGCCTGCGGTAGAACCTTGTACGAGTTGTGCGCCCCATGCGTAAACTTCATCGCCGTTCGTGGCAATTCGAATGCCTGCGGTTTTAGCTCCAGCGGCAGGGGTTAATGTTGTATCTATCCTAGTCCAGCCAGCAGTAATGGCTTTCGTTACCCATGTCGTGCCGTCTACGGTTATATCAATGTTTCCTGTACCTGTTTTGCGGTATAGATAAACACTGTAGGTGTAAGGTACAGCAGAAGCCGTGAACGTCTGCAATGCGGTAGAGTTTGCACCTGTCGCTGATAGCGTGTCGGCTGTCTGATAGCCGTTAGGCGCTGCGATACTGTTTGCAGTTGCGGTGACTGTAGTCTTTGACCATGCTGCGTTAGTGAAATCTTCACTATAAGTCAGCAGATTAGTCTGCACAAAGCTATTGGATTTAGTCCATGCGGCGTTATCAAATAGCTCTGAATAGCCTAGCAGGTTCTTAACGGTTGTGCTGTTGTAGGTGGTTGCAGTTGTGCCTATTTCTAGTTGCGCGCCAAATACATCAATGGCATCACCAGAGGTTACAATCTTGATGCCTGGCGTTCTCGTTCCAGCAGTAGGCACGATAGCTGTTTCATATCGCACCCATGAGGATGTAATCGCTTTAGTCACATAAGTTGTGCCATCAGCACTAATTTGTATATCGCCTGTGCCTGTCCTGCGTTTAATCCATATGCTAAACACGTATGACTGTGCAATAGCAGTGTATGAATGCAGGGTTGTAGAGTTTGCGCCGCCGGCTGTCAGTGTGTCGGATGTGGTATTTCCATCAGGTGACGTTGTGCTGTTTGCTGTAACTGGTGTTGTGGTCTTAGTCCATGCCGCATTATCAAACTGTTCTGACGCTGACAGTAAGTTATGAGGCGCATAAGCAATCTGGCCTGCACTGTTGGTGATTGTGGCGTTTGAGGTGCGAGAAAAAGTAATGCGAGGGTCTAATATTCCACCAGTGAAATCAAGCGCAAGGCTACGCCCACGCGAGAATATGCTGCCAATTACCCTGCGTAATCCTGCGTTAACTATCATTATGCAAATGGTGTAACGTAAAGAGTGCCACCAGATGACACTTGGATTGCTGAAACTTTAACGCCTGCGCCTACCTGAAAATATTCAGGCACAAATGCTGGCAGATAAAGCCCTGTGTCAGCTACCGCAGTAGGATTTACCCCGATTTCAATAAAGCAGTCTGTTGTACTGATGACACGCACGCAGTTAGTACCTGCTGCCAGTGCTGCTGTCGTGCCTGCTGTGCCTGTATAGGCTACTTTAACGGAACCTGCTGGCGTAGGTGTTCCGTAGGTTTGTGCTGGTGTCATTGTTCATTTCCTTCAGGCATAAAAAAACCACCTTCAGGTGGCTGTTCTTGTTGCTCAATAATGGGCGGTTCGTTTATCTCTTGTTCTAGCGGTGGTGCTTGCATCATGTCTTGAATCGTCTGCATGACCAGTGCTTGCACCTGTTCTGGTGTGATAGCGTTCTGCAATACATTCATGCGCTCTGTTTCAGCCTTGAATGCCTCTACTGCGTACTTGTTCTCTTCGCTTTCGCGCTTAATCTCTGCATCACGTTCTGCACTTTCAGCACTTGCTTTCACTTCCAGCAATTTAGCGTTACGTTCTTGCTCTAATTGTGCTTTCTCTTGGTTTAGCTGCTGGATCTGTGCATCCATTTCCTGCATGACTTGCTCTGCATGGCTTAATTGCTGTTGCACCTCTGGCGGCACTTGTACGCCCTTCTGCTCTTGCAGGTTAGGTGGCAATGCTTTAGCTAAACGTTCCGCAAGTTTGTCAGCCATCGGGAAGTCAGCAGCACGCATAATAATATCACCAGCAATCTGCATAAACGCAGGGTTACGGCTGGCTATTTCGGTCAATGATGCAAAAGCTTCTTGTCTTTGTGTTTGGAAGCTCGGGCCGGTATCAATCACCACGTCATAACGGCCTACCTGTGGATTGAATATCTGCTGAATATCACCGACTTCGTTCTGTACTTCCTGATGAGGCTGTTGCATTTCAGGGTTTAATACAGCGTTTTCTTCCTGACCATCCAAGCCTAAGATACGCACAACACGCTGTGTGTCGTAATACTTCTGTATCAGGTCAATAAGTACTTTAGCCTCATAGCGTAAAGCCCTTGCCAGGTTATCAGGAAAGTGGAATGTTGCTGTTTCGCCTTGTACTTTCAAGCGTTGAATGCCTACGCCGCTAGATGCTTCTGATTTAATGCCGAAGTTAGCATTCTGCTGACCGCTGGCTGCTCGCATCTGCTCGGTAGATAGCTGTAACAGTTGCACTTGTGCTGCTGGCATAACAGATGGCGCTTGACGCTCTGGGCGCGGTAATGGCTGGCCTGATTCATCAAATGCATTGTATGGCAGGTATGCGCGTGTTTCGTTGTTCGCTGCGCCCCATATCTGCTCGTAGCCTTCAATTGCTTCAGCAGCAGCCATATAAGGCACTTTGTTCTGCAAAGCTAGTGTCTGTACTGTCTCAGAATATGAGAAGTTCACCATGCGTGCAGGGTCTTTTAAATCACGTACAATCCCCTTGCGTACAATGTCGCCATTAACGTTGACCTCTTTACCTACTACACAGATAATCGGCAGGTAATCCCCTAGCCAGTCAGTCTCGTCAATCGGTGCGTCATGCCCACCAACGAGCTTGCACCATTTCCACTTTTTAACTTGTGTCTCACGCTCTTTAACGATGATTTCACCGCCTTGAAGCTTAGACTTGAGAACGGTTGAGCCATCAGATAAAAGACAGGCTGTATCTTTTACATAAGTACAGTAGAAATACTCGGCGCGCCTAAATGTTTCATCTTTGGCCCACTCGTTCTTTTTGCTTTCATCGCCCCATGATTCAGGGTCAATCTCTGGATGCTCTCGCTTTGCCTGCTCTTTGGTGATGTCTTCAAATACAAAACCCCATTCAGCATCTGACTTGTCCAGCTCTTTGCAGTCAGGGTCAATGTAAACAAGGTTAGGATTAGGGCAGGCTTTGATGCTGATTACCTGATTAAAGCTGGTTTCACTTTCATACTCGGTAATGATGCGCCAGTAACCCTCTCCACCATAGACAGAATGCTCTGCTGCGGTGTCATGTGCGTCATCACTGGCACTTGCTACCTGTATGTTACGAATCAAACCAGAGAGTATCTCTGCGGTCTTCTTATCGGCCCTGTCATCAGCAGGTGAGACTTTTACAGCAGGCCTGTTCTGACGGATGTTATTGATAATCTGGTTGCAATGCTGCGCAGTCATGTTGACGGTCAAACATACACGCTTATCCAGTTTGCGAGTGCTGCGGATGTCTTCAGGCCATTGCCAGCCATTGTCACTGTCACCCATAGCAAAGCGAGTATCTTCAACGGCAAGCAAGCGTGATGAACTGTAAGCCTGTTTTGCGCGTTCAAAACGCTTCTTGGCTTCCGCTACTATCTCGCTCGGTGTTGTCGGTTTTTTATCGTCTTTCACTCAAACTTTCCTTTAGGCGGTTTAGCCATTAAAATAACTGGCTTCTCCTGTAAGGTTTGAAAGCCAAGTGTTGTGTACCATGTCTGTAATTCTGCTGTGTCAGGCATCAGCAACAATCCCACGCCTACCTCGTCAGCTTCATCGCATATCTTGTTGATAAGCTTTGTGGCCCATCCCTTGCGCCTGTGATGTTCATTAGTGTGCAGAGAGTTAATCTCTATCAAGCGCATATTTGGGATTGCCTGGCTGACTACCAGCTTGCAGGTTGCATAACCTAATACTCTATTGCCTAGATTCATCATCCCATCCAGCCTAAGTCGTGATGCATATTGTGTACGTCTGCCTTCTTATCTTGTTCATTTTTGGGTGCTTTGATGATTGCAGGGAATAATGCAGCTAAAGCCCATACCAATGCATCAGCCCTGTTCGGACTATTTGCGCCTGTATAGCCATAGGTAGAGAATGCAACCAGTTCATCTTCCAGGTCGTTAAATGTTCCAACGTGCCTGACCTTACCTTGCTCATACAATGTGCTGAATGGTTCTGCCCTGACTACCTTACCCCTTGATGCTGTCACCTTAATAACATTGGTGCGAGGCCGCGAGGCTTTAATCACTTGCACGCACATCTCGCCACCGAAGTTAGTTTCAACGATGATTGCATCAGCCTGGTGTCTGTCATAGGCATCAGTAGCAATCTTGCCCCATGCTGCAGGGCCAGCTTTAACGGTCAAGTCTTCAAGCAGATATGCATTTCCATCAATACCAAGACCAGCAACCACAATGCCAATTGCATCATTGTCTGTGTTGTCTGCATCACCGCTGCCGCTAGGGTCAACCGCAATTACCACACGTACAAAGTCAGGCACTACGCCATCAGTGACGCGCCATTTGTCGATGTTCTCTTCAGGAAATAATGCATTCGGTGTTGCGTCTGCAAAGTCACCATCCATAAACCGTTTACGCGATCTGCTGCTTAATGCCTTTAGCGTGTCAAGATAGCCTTCAGTCAGGTTGTCCGTGTTGTCCACTGGATTGATTTGCATTGATGCATAATCATCTGGCTTTGCTAAGTTTTCTTTTGTTTCTGGGTGACGCTTTTCTTTGAATATCTTGTAAGTCCAGTGCGCCTTACTCGGTGGGTTGCAGTCATAATAGACTTTAGGCTTGAGCTGTTGCGCTGGTATATCGCCTATTGCAATTTGCTCTGCCTTCTGCGCCAATCGAGTGATAGCAGTTTCAACTGAACCATACGGAATCTGTGAGCATTCGTTTAGGTAAATGGTGACAAACTCCATGCCCAAAATCTTTTCTGTGCGCTCTTTGTCATCAAGCCCTGCAAACCATATCTGTGAGCCGTTTTCAAACTCAGCATACCAATCTGATTTGTTGATGGTGTACTTTGCGCCAGAGAAGCATAATTCCATTACCTTCGGGAAGGTATCAAGCACAATAGAGTTCTTTACTGCGTTAAAACGAAAGCGCAGGATTGCGTGTCTGCTCTTTGGTGCTTTCAATGCTCTTAAACATACCGCACGTACTAATGCAAATGTTTTGCCGCTACGTGAACCACCGAACAGCATGATATGTGTAACGATGGTTGCGAGTAAGTTTGTAGCCTCCGATTGCTTGTCGGTTAGCTTAAAGGGCTGCATCTGCTTTCGATATAGTAAACGCTACAGGATTGCTTGCATCGCCTGTTAATTCAACACTCTGTAAATCAGGTAATGCTTTGTTTAGTAACAATTTGATTGCATTCAATCTATTTGAGCTAACGTCACTGTCATCAAGTTCGCCTAATGCGTATGATTGAACCCTGTTAATTAGCTCTGTTACTTTTATTTTTGTTCTAACATCATCCTGGTGAGTTTTACGAAGTCTTGCAGCCATTTTGATTCCTTACCTGCTCAATAGAGCGACCTGAGAACATCTCAGTCTGTTTAATATTTACTGTTGATACACTCAAATTTACATTCAAGCTCGCCACATTGCTTACATGGTTCTTGTAGCTTTACTGACCAATCAATAGCATCGTAATTAGTCTTACCTTGCTCTGTTAGTACTTTTGATTTTATTTCATCGCCAGTCACATCATTTTTAGTTGCCATAATGTAATCCTTGAATATAGGTGCCTTGCGACAATCACGTGGCACAGACGTGGCAGAGTTGCGCTTACTCTCTATGTTGTCTATCAGTGTTTTAACGTGCGTACACTCACTGAATTATTGAATAGGTGGGCAGTTTTAATGTGTTGCCCCTCACAACTCACCCCACGTGAATACTGTTTTACTTATCATAATTAAATTATTGATAAGTTTTACTTATGGATAAATGTAAAAGTGTCATTTAGACAGGGGTTAGGGGTAACCTAACCTATCTGCCTAGACTCATTCCAATACAACAAGTAATCTTGAGTAGCTATTTATCTGGTTGCCCTTCCAGCCTAACCGCTATTACTAGCGTTACCCCTTTTAACCTCAAGTCCTAATCAACCATGAGTGTGATTGATTAACCGCCCCTGTCTAACACGGTTTGTTGTAAATCTTCTCTATTTATACCCAGCCAGCCAAGATGTAGGCCGCATAGTCTTATAGCGTGGGGTGCGTTTGTTCGTTGATAAGATAAGCGCGGTTTTGAATGTGACCGCAAACACAACGCCTCTTTGGGCGTATTGCCTCTTAGTGAGGATTCAATACATCATTGACCGATATGGATTTTTAAGCTCTCTAGGAAGCCATCCATCTTCATCATCTTCTCTAATTTCCTCTGAGAATCCTTGCCATGCTTCTTTTAAATCTTTCATTTTCTTATCAAAGCTAACAACAGACCTTGTATGAGCATTATTTTCAACAGTGCCTATTGTTACATTGCCAACTTCATATGCGCCTTTGTCCATAATTCTGCACATACAGAACTGACCTTTTTTGCTTCCTCTATTGTGATAGTGTGGCTTCCAAATATCCCACCATTCATCAAATGATAATTTAAAATCTATGCCCCTTTTTTTTTGCATGATTTTTTTGAACGGAATAAGCAATTTTAACTAACCGCATATCTTCCAATTGGATGCTCCAAATGAAAAAAGCCACTCAATGGCGGCTTAGAAAACAAAAAACCCGCACTTGGCGGGTTATGTATCACATTACGTTTCTTTCGGACACGGTTCGTGACAAGAAAAATTCTACTACTACATATTGTACGTGTCAACAACTATTTTCATATATGTTGTGTTAATCATATCACGCCCCTTTTCAACGCTAACCTGATAACGTTGTCGTAAGCCTCTACAATGTCCAAATCATTAGTTGGATAGTGATGCTTAACTTTCAGCCAAACATGGTTTATAGCTGTTTTCTGTGGCATTGAAAGGCTATCTATGATGGAATCAATAGACTGTGCGCATTTAATATCTACTTCGCTGCACATGTGGTCAAACTCATCATCGCTACTACCTCCACCTGATGACATGCACAGGCTCTTTGATGGATAGCCAAGCTTAGATGCTGGTTGCTTCATCCAATCGGCCCAGTTAGGTAGGTGAAAATCTATCAAGCGTTCAAGTGTCATTTACAGCCCTTTCCATAAATTGAATTGCCTAGCCTCTGTATCATTTCAAAATCATCTTTGCCTAGCTTTGCCTGCTGCTCTTTGCTTAGTGAGAAGTGTCTGTCATCTTGCCATGCTTTTAGCTTCATTCTGAATAGCTCGTTATCGCTGCTAGGTATGTGGTATTTTGTTTCTGCGCTTTTAGCTTTGAGCATCGCGTATCTCGTTCACAATCCTGACAACATCATCCACTGTGTAAACAATCTCTATCCATCCCTTCCATTCATCATGGAACTTTGCTTCGTCAGTGGTCAATAAACGTGCGCTAGGTGGCTTAGAACCGTCTTTAATCTCAACACTGACTGTTTGCCTATCCATAGCAATAATAATGTCTGGCGCGCCTTTCCCTAGCTGTGCAGTGTCCAGTACAGTTGCCCCTAAATCACGAAAGGCTTTTACAATCTCAACATGATTACTGTCTTTTCTTGCACGAACCCTCATAGACCTACCCTGTGATACTCAACGCTTAAACTAGCACCGCTTACATGCGCTCTAGCTGATTTGCGCTCTTGGTTTGTCATGTACTGTGTTGCTTTCATCTTTGCGATGAACTCGTTACTTGGTTGCGTACTTAGTCTGTAGATGCCTTTAGCTTCATCTGCCTTGATAGCTTCTTGCTCCTGTTCGCTGTAATACACGCCGCTAGCTTTTTTCTCTGCATCTAACTTGATGTTGAATCTTTCTTTCTGTGTCCTATTGGATTTTGTAATCATCCCGATAAGTCTTTCAATATCTTCATTGGTAAGTTCTGTTTTTACCGAAATCCATATCTGTTTCCATGGGCAACCGCGCCTTGTAGTTCTTACTTTTTCCACGCTAAGAATACCGCCTGCAACCATCACATCCGCGTATGTCCTGGCTGTATATCCTGATGCTTTTATGGCTTCTTCAATCTCCCATGCTTCCGTACCTGTCGTGCATAACGCTGCAATTGTTTTAAATTTAACAATACGGCTGTCAGTCATATAATCCCCTTTTCGCTTAGTTTCATGATTGTTTCCATCACCCCTTCGTAATGCGCCAGCTTTAAGTAATCGCGCTCAAAGTTATGTTTTACTCTGCCATCCAGTACGTCATGGCAAGATGAGCAGCAATAAGCCCCTAGCAGGTCGTTTACTTTCTTTCCTGTCCCATGCTTAAATCTGATACCGTTGATATGTGCCAGAACGGTTGTTTCAGTGTTACTGTTGCAGCATGGAAGGCGTACCGTGCAATGCTCACCTCTTGCGCTTTCTCGTATCTTGCTCATGACTAGCCAACTAACCTATGAATGGTTGTGTTTCCATCTCTCGTAATTGTTCCTGTTGGTGTTTTACTGATCTGTTTTGAATCTACGAAAAACGCAGATTGCCCACCACCGTTAGCACGTACAAAATCAACTTCCACTTTGGCAAGGTTGATGACTACCTGTGAAATATCACCAATGGCTTTTGCTTTTTCAATGTCTAACGTTCCATCCTGTAAGCCTTTCAATGCTGCTGATAAATGCTCTCTAAGCTTTTGGCTGTTCATGGTTTATTCCCCTTTTGTTGAGTTGTCTGTTTAACGCACCGCGCAATTGGATAAGCTCTGCTATTTCTTTTGGATAACTGTGCAAACTGTTGCGATTCATGTTCTGCATTCTTGTTAAAAGCGTAAGGTTTGTTACTTCTAAATTTTTTGTATTGCCATCAATGAATGTGCAAATCATTCCTTTTGGTATTGGCCCATTGCAGCGTTCCCATATCACCCGATGCAGTAGCTTGAATTTCTGCATACCTTCTGCAATTTTTATTTCGTAGTAGCCATCAACGGTTAATCTGATATGGCCTACTGGCTTCCAGTTTGGCGGCTTACTACCTTTCTTGAATTGCGTAGGTTTGCTACCTTTAAAGCTCAAGCCTTTCATGCCCTTATTCCAAACTTGAATGCCTTTCTTGAAACGATTAGCGATACCAGCTGGTGTTGCTTCTCGTCTTAGTCTGCAAGCAGCAGGGCTAGCTAGATATGCTTCGCTTTTACTGATATTCAATAAATCAGCCCTGCCATAGATTGATGATTCAGTACGGCCTAATAATGCTTTCATGGTTGCCATCGTGTTATCAGGATAGAAAACTCGTATCATGTCGTCTTGTTCTTTTGTCCAACGTTTACCGCTCATATATAAACCCAATCTCACTTGCCCATCGTTCTATTGCATCTTGGTACTCCACCATCTCTCCTGTATTGAGCTTAGTCGTGCTTTTAATCTTCCATATCGTTTCGCCATTTACAGATGACTGTTCTCGCAAAAACCTCCATCCCATCAACTCATGCACTCTTTCTGCATCTTCGCCAATATACTTGCCAATCGCTGTGTATAAATCCCATAAGCGGCTGTTCTGGTCTATGCTGCGCTTTGACTTGTACGGCCTTACAGTTACCTGCCATCGAGTATTTGGGTCTAGTTGTGCAAAGCGTTTCAGCATGAACTCATAATTGTTGTTTACCGCCTTATTTAGCGTATGCTCGAAGGTCATTGAATACTCCCATTAAGCAAATGATATTTATCTATTAATTTCCACATTTACTAGCCTTTGAATGCTTCGCTAAAGCACAATGATTCACTGTCAAAATCAAGCGCAATCATTCCTTCCCACTCACCTTCGCGCTGCTTGTCGCATTTCAAAATCACATCAGGCATATCGTCTAGGTTGTTTTTGTTACTCCATACGATTAACGAGTTATGTACGTTGTCTGAAATTGATTTAGAACCTTTAGCCATGTATCGTGTTGATGGCTTTGATTCGTCACCATCGCGCACATGGTGTACAAGATGTATGTGTGTATTTGTTGCTATTGCCACTTCACATAGCTTTACAACAAAGTCTTTCTGCTCGTTGTATTTGTCCTCGCCAGAGATAACCCTCATTAAGCTGTCAATGATGAAATGCTTAACTCCTAATTCTTTAGCGCAATACATAATCACGCCATAAATACGATCTGGACTAATGCCGCCTAAGTGGTCAAATATATAAAAATTGTTGCCGGCAAAATTCATGAAGTCTGCATATTCTTCATAGCTTGGGTTTTGAGAATGCGTGTATTGCCTAGTCATGCGCTTAATCGTTGATATAGGCTTCATCTCAAAACTTGCTGTGCATACTTTTTCATGCTGCTTCATAAAATTGACTGCAACAAAGCCAAGCAGCATAGATTTTTTATGCCCGTTAAATCCTGTCCATAAAGTGACTTCACCACCACGAAAGCCAAACAGGTTTTTCATCTTTGAAAATGGCATAGTGCTTCCTTGCATCTCATCGCCATGTTCAATGAAGTTTTCTATCTCATCGTAGTAATCAACCACGCGCTTAACCTTTTGGCTGTCTGTTTCATTGGCTTTGAGATACGCCTCAAAATCAACATCAGGAAGTTTTGCTTGGCTTAGTTTTTCTGCAATGGCTTCTAATCTATTCATTTTGTTAATTCCAGGCATTTGTTAATTATTTGCATTGATTTTTCAGCTCTTGATAATTCGTTGTTTGTCAATGTTCCATTTCGCAATGCGTAACCAGTAGCTAGAATTATTTGTGCTTCAAAGCGGATAAGGTCTAATGCTTCCGTTGCATATAAAATCTGCTTACGTGGTTTTTGCCTATGATGTGTAGGTGCTTCTGGCATCAGGTCTGCAAACTCCATACCTATGGCAGATAAAATATCCTCTACACCACAACCAGCTTTACAGTTAATCAATATCTTTCCGTCATCTTCTAGCTTGATGTGCATTGATGGTGAACGGTCATCATGTGCTGGGCACTGGCACATCCAGCGACCACGGCTTGTTGATTTAACTTTGTGCAAATTGCCTAGTAATTTTTCAATGCTCATAGGAACTTACCTTTGAATGATTCATCTTTCTTTTCAACCTTTGCCCAGTTATTACGGATAGCCCCCATAAATGCACTATCCCAATCTGCATATGTGTAACCTTTAGCGTTACAAGAAATAATGAAATTTTCTAAATGAGCTTCTAAGTTTTTATGCCCATTTTTTTCAGCCCATAACTTCACTCTTTCACTGATAGAAAAGTCATCAGGTAAAACTGTTTTTGATGTACGTTTTTTTGGTGTTTCGGATATATATTGTTTTATTGTTTTAATTGCTTTATGTGTGGGGTGTTTTACCAACGGTTCTGTGGGTAAATTACCAACGGTTACAGTGGGTAAATTACCAACGGTGGGTGATTTACCAACAGTTGGTGTTTTACCAACGGTTATCCACTCTTTATAAAATTTATTTATTGATATTTCATTGACTAAAACACCGTGACTTTGACGACCATCTTCATGCTTGATAATCACATTCATTTTTAATAATTCAGTGATAGTTTTTGAAACATCTGAACGGTCAAGTTTTGTCATTTCAGATATTTGCCATCCTGATAAAGCGTCAGACTTTTTGCTGTAACCGTAAGTCATGCGAGCAATAGTTAAAATCACTTGAAGCTGTCTTTTTGTAAAATCAAAGCTGATGATTTGTTCAAGTAGTTCATTGGCTATTGGTGTATATCCGTTTTCTTTTTGCGGATTACCGTAATTAGCTATTGGCTGCTCTAAAAGCATAGGGATAACGTTACTTAGAGCCATTCAGCATTTCCAATACTGCTTTGTGCCACTGGTGGACCAATTTTGCTTTTTCTTTGTATGTGATAGCTTGGTTAATGCGCTTTGCTATCTTCATTGCTTTAGTTGATGGCTTCATGCTGCTTTCCTTTGCGCCTGTAATTCTTCAAGAATGGTTAAACTGTCCTGTTTAGCCAGCCATTGTTGAACCCCATAGTTACCTACTGCCAATGACCATGTATGAAGTTCATCAGCTTTAAGATTGCGCCTTGAATGCTTGTCATCTTTTGCCAGATAGTCAGAAATATGTGATGGGTAAACACCAGTAATCTCTGCTAATGTGCGTAATGTCATGCCTTTATTCCTGCGTAAATCCCATGACAGACGTACTGCTTGCCTGTATGTTTTGCATTGGTTTATTGCGTTCTGCTGTATGAAACAAATCTCGTTATCTACACAGCCAATAAGTCGTAGTTCTTTATTCATAAGTAACTCCAATCAAATAACCTGTTAAATAACCAGTTGTAAAACTTGCAAAAAAAACACAACGGCATAATGTTGTGTTTATGGTTATTAATTAGATTCTTTCAAAATCTCTTTAAAGACCTTTGGCTTTTCCAGCTTCAAGAATTTAAGTTGAGTTTTAGGAATACCGTTTGTGCGCCACTGCGAAACAGCCGCCATAGAAACATCACAGATTCGTGCCGTTTCAGCAGTGCCACCTAGTTTTTCAATAATTTTGTTTGTGTCCATGTTTGATATGTTAAGTCATCTTAACGCATATTGTCAAGTGGACTTAACAAATAATTTGTTAAGATTGCTTGATGATTGATTTAAAATTTTTAAGTGGTAGGTTGAAGTTCGCTATTTCTGAAAAAGAGAAAGCGGAAAACATCACTATTACCAATGCGAAGATAGCAGCGATAGCTGGCGTATCTCGTACGTCTGTAACTCATTGGATGAGCGGAGGTGGAATCAATGCAGTGCAAGCAAGGCTCATAGCTGAATATTTAGGTGTAAACCCTATATGGTTAGAGATAGGGAAAGGCGATATTTACAAAAACAACAATAAGAACGCGCAGCAAGACGATATAACGATTAACCAATACGTTGATGTGCGCGGTGCTATGGGGAGCGGACTATTGTTAAGAGACCAGCCAGGACAGATAACAAAATTCACCGTTAATACAGAGTGGATGAACAAAAATATACCAACCAGCACAGGGAAAGAAAACCTAGCAATCGTCACTGGCTTTGGCGATTCAATGCGTGGAATGTTTAATTCAGGCGACCCTTTACTGGTAGATACTGGAATAAAAAGCCTTGATTATGATGGCGTGTACTTCTTTCGTGTAGGAAACGAAGGATTTATTAAAAGGCTGCAAAGAATACCAGGCGAAGGCATCAGAGCAATCAGCACTAACAAGGAATATGAAAGCTGGACTATCACAAAAGATATGGATTTTGAAGTATTCGGGCGCGTTCTTAAAGTATGGAATAGTGAGGATTTTTAATTATGAAAAAATTATTATTAGTTATTTTGTTATTGCCTATATTTTCTTATGCTCAAACAGATTATCAATGCGTAAATGACTGCACAAATAAAGGTTATCAATATCAATTTTGCACATCTAAGTGCTCATTTAATGACCAGCAGCAAATATATCAACCATCACAACAAATACAGCCAATAAAGCAAATTGACTACGCTTGTGTAAACGATTGCACACAAAAAGGCTATCAGTATCAATTCTGCACCTCTCGCTGCTCGTATTAATTAATACATTAACTAACATTTAACCAACCTGCTTCGGCAGGTTTTTTTTCGTCTAAAAATCAACATCACTTAACATTTATTTAATTTATTTGTTAAGTACACTTGACACAATGATTAAGTTCACTTAACATATCAACAAGTCGAAACGAAATGCAATGAGGCGAGTTGGAAAGTTTGCTTTAGGGCGGCAAGTACGGCATCAGTTAAGACCAATGTTATCTCCCTAGTAATACTTTATAGGTGAAAGCGTAAGTGAGTAGCCTTTTTTTGGAGTGAATAAAATGACTACATGGCACGGAATTAGAAAAGTTGAACAGTTACCTGAAAGAAAATTCAACGATTTAAATAAGTTGTTTAAATCAGTTTGCAATAACTTTACAGGACATGAGCATGTTTCTTCATTTCAATTTATTCATGGTAGCTGGTGGTATTTAGTTAATGGGTCATGGCAGTGTGAGTCAACGCTTGAAGTTGTTAATTAAGGAGTGAATTATGGAATCACTATTTGAAATAGCACAAATGTCAGATGAAGCGTTTTGGCGTGAAATGAGTGTTCACACTTCACACGATAGCAAAGTTGAATCTGATATTGCAGAGCTTACAGATGATTACATGGATGATGCAGAGATTATCTGTGACACCGTACTCGATGGCTCATTTATGGATTGTGAGCAGTTCTGGACTACGTTCAAAGCAATGGTGAACGCTTATGCGCTAGGGGATGAGGATTCAATGTCTGTGTTCGCTAAAAGCATATCACTTGAAGTGATGACAGCTATCCAGAAACGCGCTGAATGGAAGGCCACATCATGAGAAACATTATTGATGCACTGGCTGTCGTGATTGCGTTCTTTGCGCTGCTGGAAATGGTAAACGCTAACGAAAAATACGCTGACCTAGTAGCTGGTGTTGGCTACTGCAATGTGAACATGGGCACGACTACCGCAACACTAGCCTGTAATCGTATATCAAGAATTGAAAACGGACTATGAAAAATTTTAGAGATTGGTCGAAAGTCGACACCAGCCACGAGTTTACAGCCGAGCAGATGATACTTGAAACCATTGCGTTTATCTTGTTCGTTATCTGTGCAGTTTTATTATTTTTGTTAGTGAGCCAGCAATGAAATATATCGGTTATGTAATGGGATGGATTTTCTTGTTATTGCTTGCTATGTACTTCTACACATTTGGCAGTATCTACTGCAAATACAGAAGCAAAGGATTAAGCAGGAAGCAGGCTATTTTGGCTACGTGGAGGATGTACTCATGAGTAACGATTTTTATATACCTGAATATGGTGATGACCGTGAATTGCAGATGCAACAATTTGATACAGAGATTGTGTGCATATATTGCGGTGAGCCAAAAGGCGACAAGATTTCATGCTGTGGTGAAAACCATTTTGAAGAACGGAGTATTGAAGAATGAGCATTTTTAAACAACTTAGCGAGATTAACGTAAATGAACACGTTGAACAGAAAGGCCGCTTTAAATACCTTTCATGGACTTGGGCAGTATCAGAACTGCGTAAGGCTTCACCAACAGCAACATGGGAAGTTATTAAGTTTAACGGCCTGCCATATTGCGAAACTAAAACAGGTTACTTTGTAGAGGTTGCAGTCACCGTTGACGGCATTACATTGAGCCAGATTCACCCTGTACTGGATAACAACAACAAGACTATCCCTGTACCTAGCGCATTTCAGATTAACACCTCTATTCAACGCTGTTTAGTTAAAGCAATCGCGCTGCATGGTTTAGGTCTGTATATCTACGCTGGTGAAGATTTGCCAGACGTTGAGCCAGAGAAAACAAACGTGCTGTCTGTAACTAATGGACAAGCACCTAAAACACCGCTTGCAGGAGCAACGGATAACTTTAGCGCAGAAGAATTAGAGTTTCTACGCAGTCAGGCAAACGAGATTATCGCAGCAGTAGCAGACAATGATTTCAGCACTGCTCATGATGTGTGGAACAAGCTGGACAATGAAGAAAAAACAGGTGCATGGACAATGATAGATAGCAAGACACGTTCATCATTCAAGAAATATCAAGATTCACTTAAACAGAAAGAGGCCGCGTAATGAACGTACTTAATGCAATAGGTAATGTAGGTAAAGATGCAGAGATAAGATTTACACCTAACGGTGATGCAGTAGCGCAATTCAGCTTTGCATTGACCAGTGGATATGGTGATAAAGCTATCACTACATGGCTTAACTGTAATGTATGGGGCAAACGGTCTGAAACACTCGCGCCAATGCTTCTAAAAGGCACAAAAATAGGCATTACAGGCGAGTTAACTAACAGACCATACACTGACAAGCAAGGCAATGAAAAACACAGCTTAGAGGTGCGTATCAGTGATGTAACTCTGCTAGGTAAAGCTGACGGTGGTAATGGCAAGACGCAACGCCAAGACAGTAAACCGAATGAACATAAAGAAGATTGGGATGACGGTTCAGGAATTCCATTTTAAGCATACTTGACACCCAAGCTATGAGTGGGAAAACAATAGCAGCATCAGGCAGCAATCCTCCATGTTAGTTACGCATCTGATGATACCGAATGATTCACGTTAAGAATCAATGAACATAGGAATCCTTGCAAGGTAGTTAGATATTCTAAGACCACATTGCCACGTTTGATTCGTGGGGAGTATCTAGCCTGTAGCACCCAATAAAGCTGAATAGCCTACCGTTGAAATATACGAGGGTGTTATGGAGTAGATATTTAAAAGGATAAAACATGCAACGTAACCAACACAGAATAAAGCTGACAGATGCCCAAGTGAGAGAGATTAGAAACCTACACTTAGCTTATGTTCGTGGCTATGGTTATCTGGCTAATAAATTCAACTGTGGAGTAAGTACAGTGAGAGATATTGTAACTTTTAGAACACGTAAGAATGTTTGTTAAACCTATTATTTTGTTAATTAGTGTAGTGAATTGAATTGGCATCGTGCCGAAAGGAAATGGCGATATGAAAAAACTTGCTGGCAAAAGATATTTTGAAGCACTCGGAAGAAGCGAAGCAAGCAGAAATGTTCCGCGCTCGATGAAACACTATGAATGGGATAAGTGGGCGCAGAAAGCTTATATGCGTGGAAGATTGGTACAAAAGAATGCTGTTTAGTTATGAAAGCGCAATGCGCGAATTAAAGCGTCTTAATGATTCTGGTGGAGAAGGAATGTACAGAATGGTTAAGCGTTGGTATGGATGGGTGATAGTGGATAACTATTTTGGAAATTTCAACATGGATGATGGGATTGAAATAGATACTAAGTTTCCCCCCTTGGCAATGTTGCAAAGAATATATGATGAAGCTCACGAGCACAAAGATATAGCTAGAACTGCCAATGACATTTTAAAGCTTATTAAAGAACTTGAATCCGTATCAATGCAGCCTAAGACCATAAAAACGAATGAACCAGAATGATTTTTGATATAGGGAGTAGGAAGATGAATGATGAAGTAGATATTAAGTTGGCAAAAATTGAGGCTTTAAAATCAAGTTTATCGTCAATTTATGAGTTGTATGCAAAATCAACTTCTAGCTCTCGTATAGATTGGTTTGAAAAGCAGATTGAAAAACTTTACACAATGATTGATAAGCAGTAATTACGGCATAACGCAACGCCAAGACCATAAACATAATTAACAATAAATATTTTGAGGACTAACACTATGAGTACAGCAGAAGCGTTAAAGTCAGCAATTGAAGCAGTAAAGGCAATGAAAAACAATCTTGTTAATTAGGTTAGTGGAAGTAACTAGAATTGATACGAAAGGTAATGTAATGGAACAAATATTAATACATTTATGGGGTGACTATATTACCCAAACTGATTGGATGGCTCAAGAAAAAACTAAGCGTAATTTTGCAGCATGGTGTCATGCAACGGTTTACACAATACCGTTTATGTTGATAACACAATCAATTTTAGCATTGAGTATTATTTATGTTACTCATTATTTTATAGACCGATATAGATTGGCTAGGTATGTTGTATTTGCAAAGAACTGGGTTACTAACAGAAGTTTAAAATGGACTGACTGTAATGCAACTGGCTATCACAAAGATACGCCGACTTGGTTAGCATTTTGGCTTTTGATTATTGCTGACAATACGATGCATTTAACAATCAATTATTTTGCACTTACCTTCGCTACGGCATAACGCAACGCCAAGACCATAAACATAATTAACAATAAATATTTTGAGGACTAACACTATGAGTACAGCAGAAGCGTTGAAGATGGCTATTGAATTCATTGAAGATACAGTTGTATTAACTGATAGCCAAAACAAAAAAACTCAAGAAACATTATTATTATGCAAATCCGCACTATCAGAACTAGAGAATAGTGAGCCAGTGGCTTATATACATAAGCACTACTCAAACGAGGATAAAGACGCTTTGGATTGGCATAAACGAGAACACCCACAATTTAAAATGATTCCTCTTTACACAACCCCACCACAACCCAAAACCGTGAAAGATGCGCTGGAGAAGGCGGCTAGTATTTGCGATGAGCATGCTGATGACCCTGTTTATTGTGGTGATGCTATCCGCGCACTAATTGATAAGGAGTAAATAAGATGATTGCAAGATGGATTATAAAAACAACAGGTGAATTAATGGCAGTTAAAGTAACTAAAAATCATCAGGCATTTGAGAAACTTATAAATAGCCATCCACAAATGTTTTTCATAGAATGGGACTAAACCATGAGTGATTTAATCAGCAGGAAAGCGTTGATGGAAGCGTTAAAAGATAATGACATAAATGACAGCTTTAACAAAGACTTTTTGTTTAACCTAATCACCAACGCACCAGCCGTTGAGTGCGAAACAAGTTTGCAGCAAGGTGAGCCAGTGGCTTGGGCATTATTTTATGATAATGGGATAGTACATCACGTAACAAAATATGTGCCACCAACTATGAATGGTAGTCATTTACGGTATAAACCACTCTACACCGCCCCACCACAAGGACAAGACGATATTGTCAGGAAAGCTGTGAAAGATGCGCTGGAGAAGGCTGCTAAAATTGCATTCGAGAGTAGATTTAAAAAAGTTGATTCATATCTAACCGCACTTGATATTTGCGGCGAAATCCGCGCACTAATTGATAAGGAGTGAGTGATGAATGATGAATGATGAGTTTTTACATACGATGCTTGTACTATTAGCCTGTGGGCAAATGCAGCTACATGATTCACCCAGTAATTATTTGGCGGCATATCCTGTATGGACGGAGCGAACATGGGCATTAGAAAATATAATCTGGAGATATAAAATAGTGTACGGAAGCAATTTGAAGGAGTAACCATGACACAACAAAATAACGAGGCGTTTGAGAAGTGGTTTGAATCGGAATTACAAAAACTCATTGATGTAAAAAACTACGATGATATGCACATGCTACAAATTAATAAACATTTAGCATGGAAAGC
>Ga0208262_1000089_pt1 | contig 44931 bp, 39 predicted proteins | sample LakWasMet15_LOW5_2_FD_183863 | JGI IMG/M metagenome (GOLD analysis project Ga0208262, IMG submission 183863) | Freshwater sediment methanotrophic microbial communities from Lake Washington under simulated oxygen tension - Sediment Metagenome... | ecosystem: Environmental > Aquatic > Freshwater >... | reverse complement strand
GAAGCATGGCCAAAGCTGCCGGGACCCCATACGATAACTTCGGGTGCTTGTGCTGTGGATGATGTGATGTGAAAAAACCTACACTTGTAAGCAAGGATGGGGGAGGTAGAATTGCGTCGGGAACAGCGATCGAGAGCACCAACAGTAGGCGCTTTAGGCGACGCAGGAGCAGTTGCCGAGGACACGGAGAAAATAATTTCGTTAATTCAATACATAAAAAGCTCCGTGTTCTCAGTGTCCTCCGTGGTTAATCTCTTAAACAGAATACTTTCACAGTCACGTACCCTACCGGATTAATCAGATAAACGAGTTGTCGGCCTTGAAGACGTTCATCAACGGCACGGACCCGAGAAACCGCAAAGGCGCGCAAAAGACTTGAGCATTTTGTCTTTCAGCAACTCCCGGCCGATGACATGCTTGACATCGCTGGCTATGCCCGCCACTTGGTCGGTGTAGCTGTGCACCTGCTGAAAAACCACCGTGCCATCGCGATAGGCTAAGCAGCCGGTTAGCCACTGGCTGGAATTGTATGAATGCGGCGTATAGAATTCCCGGGTCAATACCAAGATTCCGCCGTTCCAATCAACACTGATACGGTGCCTGAGAATGACCGCAGGACGGTTTTCCACTTTTTTTTCTACCCAGGGAAAAGACTCGTCCGCTCCAGGTGGTAAAGACTGTGGGTAATCCAGCCAAGCTTTATATAAAGCCGGAAAGTATCGCAATAAGAGGGCGCTTGCGCTGGCTGCTTGACGAAGTTCCAAGGACGGCTTTGATTCCAAGTTTTCATCCCGCAGATACGGTGCTATTGCAGATGTACCTCTGTGCCGATAGGTTTCAAAGCGCCGGAATAGAATCTCCCTGTAGTGTTGTAAAGCCGCGTCCTCGATGGCTTCAGCGGGCATCTGCTTGAGAGTTTTAAAACTATTGATTTCAGAGCCGGACAGGTTGAACTTGTCGCCGGGTTCGGCATCCAATAAAGCCTCGGCTTCTTCTGTGGACAGGGCGGCAGGCTCTAAGGAAGCTGCTCCGCCGTGCTCGCTCAGTAATCCATATGCAGTAACGTCAATATCAAGCGGGTCCGGATTTTCCTGTCGCAAATAGCTGGACACCTTGGCCAATGGAGCCGGTAAATACCAGGCGATACCCATGGCGAGATCGTCTGCGCTGTTTTCAGTCAAGGCATAAGTGACGGGCTTGCCTTGCACGAGTTCGGCAATCTGGTCCCGATCCATTCCCATCAGGCTCAATGCCTCTTCGACTGCCGGAGAGGCAGCAAAAGCGGGCATCCCAGGCATTGTAAAACTTACGATCAATAGCCATGCGATGGCGACGGTATGATTTAGTTTTCGCAGCACTGGAAGCCTCCAATTGTCTTACTTGCCCGTTGATTGATAGCGCACAAAATTTCTTGCTTACTAAGAATGGCTGGGTGTAATGTTTATTAAAGTGTCATCTGTTTTTGATTTTACCGGCTGCCCGGAAAAATTGCCCGCTTATTATTGACAGCTTAATCAGTACTTTTCCAAAAGGATAAATCGTTATGAGCACTGCTAAATTCGATACTATTGGACAATACCTTCTCAAACGTCTCTATGATGCAGGCGTTAAACATATCTTTGGCGTTCCGGGAGATTACATACTCGGCTTTTATGACCTGATGGTCAAAAGCCCGATTCAGCATATCGGCACTACGCGGGAGGATACCGCCGCCTTTGCCGCTGACGGTTATGCGCGCTGTAACGGAATGGGGGCCTTGGCGGTGACTTACGGAGTAGGCGCCTTGAATACCGTCAATGCGATTGCCGGCGCCTATGCGGAGTCCTCGCCTGTGGTCATCATCAGCGGGGCTCCCGGCGTACGCGAACAACAGGATGATCCATTGATCCATCACCGTTTTGGCCCTTTTTCGTTTCAGCGCGAGATTTTTGAACGCATTACCTGCGCAACCGCAGTGCTTAACGATCCGGTCATCGCTTTTCGGCAGATCGACCGGGCCATTGAAACGGCCCGCCGCTTATGCAAGCCGGTCTATATAGAAATCCCCCGCGACCTGGTGATGGCTGAAGGCTATCCGATACCCGCCGAGGCGGCGGAGCGGTTTGTCAGCGATCAGACCGCTTTATCGGAAGCGGTCGCAGAGGCCACGGAGCTTTTGGCTAAGTCGGTTTCGCCGATGGTCATAGCGGGCGTTGAGTTGCACCGGCGCGGACTTCAGAACACTTTGGTCAAACTGGTTGAACGCGCACGCTTACCGGTCGTAGCGACCTTGTCGGGAAAGTCGGTCATGGCCGAGCGGCATCCGGCCTATCGGGGTATTTATGAAGGCGCGATGAGTTCCGAAAATGCACGCTATATCGTTGAACAATCCGATTTATTGCTAATGCTGGGCGTGACCTTGAATGACGTCGATACCGGTATCTATACCGCAAAACTCGACCCTCATCATATGATCCGCGCAGCTCTGGATGAGGTTGTGATCAGCGCCCATCACTATCCGCGAGTCGCTCTGGCCGATCTTTTAACCGCCTTGGTGAGTTCAGTCAAAACTCGTAGCGAGGAGGTTTCATCGACACCTGTCGCCTTGGAAGCAAGCGGGTTTCCCGAACCGAATCGGCCGATAACTACCGCCCGCCTGGTCGAGCGTCTCAATCAGGCGCTTAGCCCGGACATGATCGTGGTGTGCGATGTCGGGGACTGCCTTTTTGCCGCTATCGATTTGCGGGTACACGAGCAGACCGAATTTCTGGCCTCCAGTTTCTATACCTCGATGGGCTTTGCCATGCCGGCTGCGCTCGGTGCGCAAATCGCCCGCCCTGATCACCGCGCGCTTGTTCTGGTCGGGGATGGCGCTTTTCAAATGACCGGCACAGAACTGTCAACATTCGCACGCTTCGGCCTGAATCCGATTGTGGTGGTTTTTAACAATTGCGGTTACAGCACCGAGCGAGCCATTCTTGAAGGTCCTTTCAATGACATCAGTTGTTGGCGCTTCGATCGATTGGGGGAAGTCTTCGGCCCATTAAGCGGGTATGAGGCCGCTACCGAGGAAGCGTTTGAAGAAGCGCTGACAAAGGCTTTGAACAACCGGACCATGCCCAGCATCATTAATGTCCATCTCTCCATTGACGATGCTTCTTCGGCTATGAGACGTCTTGCCGAGCACCTGAAATCCCTGGTGAAAGGCGGAAGCTGAGCGTCGCGGGTTTTAATGGACTTCCGTCTCAAAAATCAACTTTTCAACATATCCATTGCCCACGCCGGAGTTGGATCATTTAGCCGCTCCGGCCGCTCAAGCTAAACTTCAAATGCCTCGATACAAACGGCTGTGAGATATTTTTATTTTGCATCGCTCGGTGTGCTTTCGTACAGACCCCGCCGTCTGATCGGCCTAGTCTTCAACTTGACAGGCCGGATTAGCTTGGGACTGTTGTGCTTGGCTTAAACCGGTAGAGTCGGGTGGGGTGCGGTGAATTGCAAGAAGATTGTCAACATGGAAGAAAATGTCGAAGCATATAAAACATTGCACCCAAAACGGTCGATAAACGGCAAAGCTTTTGGCATTAGGCGTTTAACTGAACTGGAGATTTAGCCATGAACAATCAACAACGCAAAGGCTGTCCCTTACTTACAAGGGCATTAGGCTTGATAATACTCGTGGTGATTTTCAACACCGCAACGCTTATTAGCTCTCCGGTGCAGGCTGCTGATACCGGGCCGTCGCTGCACAATATAAACTGCGTGTTCAACTGGGCGCAAACCTTCAAGCCTGAGCTGTTTTCACCACCGGTGTCAGGCTTCCGGTTTTTTTCGCCTTATACCTATCGTTATTATCCGGGCACTGATGCATATTTAGTCGCTTCTTCCGCTGACAACCATGTGTATTACCTGGGGCCAGGTATCGGCTTGCAAGATGCGCAAGATATGGGAGATATACCCGCTTTGTTGGCAGAATCAGGCTGTGGTCCAAGGCCGTACCCTATCATCTTTGTTCATGGTATAGCGTCTTCGGCAGACACGTGGATATCGTATAGAAACTACCTGATAAAGAATAGCGGCCGGATATTCGGCGGAAAACCCGCATACAATCCGAGCACAAAGACGGTCAATATCAATTGTCCTGCCAATCTAAGCCGGATTCAACAGTGCACCGGCGGCGCGGGGGATTTCTATACGTTAAATTTCTCCGACAACCAAGGGTTGCCTCTTGATGTTCAGGGCGGCGAACTGGCTGCGATTATTAAAGCAGTCTTGGCCGCAAACCCCGGAAAAACCAAAGTGCTGCTAGTCACCCACAGTATGGGAGGACTTGCCGCAAGAGAATATCTGCAAGGATTGGCCCGAGAATCAGATTTCGAAACGACAATTTCTTATCAGGATGATGTCGCGAAGCTTATTACCATCGGAGCACTGCATCAGGGAAGTTTCTGGGCCGAGGAATGTCGCAACCATTTCGATATTTTGGATATTTCCGGTAATGTCGGTGTTTGCAGTCTTTTATCTTTAGACATTGACCCAAACAGTGTTGCCGTTGAGGATTTGCAGCCGGACAGTTCGGCTCTGAACGTTCTTAATGATCTGGCTAATCATCCCCTTCCATCCAATATTTCTTATGTTTCGATTATTGGAACGGGCCAGCCTACGTTGACCGGCTTGGTCGATTTCGAAGATGGGGACGGCATCGTATCGGATATTTCCCAAGATTTAACGGTGCTAACCGGAAATCTTCCCCAACAGAAATCGGTCAAGATTGATATTCCTTTCCGAGAATGCGGCAATAAAATAGATATATCTCCTATTGGAAATATAGGCCAAACTCACACCTGCGAAACAACCGATATGGGCATAGCGGCAGAAGTTTTGAAGAATTTACAATAAGCAACGCGGGAAGCCCGGTACGAGACAGTGAAAGAATTATCCCAATCAGTTTAAATGCCTCGCCACGAAGGACACGAAGTTTTCAACACACTGAGTTTAAACAATTATTTTTCTTCGAGATCTTCGTGCCTTCGTGGTGAACGCTTTTTGCTTTTGTCTAAAGCGAATACTTTCACAGTCTCGTACGCATCGCGTACCGTTTGCAACGTTCCTCGCTGGATCAAATTCCAAAAATTTTATGTAAAAGAATGACTGTGTATGTGTCGCAGTAAGGCCAATTGGCCGTATTCAGCAGCGATTATCGTACAATGAGGTTAAAGCTGGGAATGAAACGTAAGGCGGGAGTAGCAGGTGTGACAGGGATTTAAGCGAGGGGTGCCGCGGAAGAAAGACTTCCAAGGCCGCTAAGCCTTGGAAGTTTTCAGGTCACTATAGAGACAACCTGTTCAGTTAGATGAATCAATCCCATGAAAGTTGTCCGGCTTTGCCTTTTTTACGGTTCAGGTTAATGTTGCTGGCAATGGCCGCCGTTGCAAATAGCGCAGATGAGATGATGAACTCGCCCGAAAGAAAGCCCAACAGGCCCGTTATGAATATCGTTCCGATTAAAATGTCTTTGTATAAGTCGCTCATGAGTAAGTCCTCGTAAAGTTGGAAAAATTTAATTCAAACTGCAACTCGACTATAGTAAAGACAGCTACCCTTGACAATGGCATTATTGATAGATTGATTGTTTCCAAAATTGATGCAATAAAGACATAAGATATTCTTATAAACTGAGCTAGAATGCTGGGGTTTGAGTAAACTCCGGAAGCTCTCTTTTTTCATTTGACCCAAACCAGTTCCCGCCAATCCGTGGTATACCGCTGCGAAATGTGATTCGCCTTCGGTTTCCAGGATTTATCAAGACCCGTTGCCGCCACGGCAATCGCTTCCGGGAAACGCCGGTTAATCTGATCGACAACTTTCATTAATGGCCGATTCTCGGTGACCGATCCGTTATCAACAAAATCAAACAAGTCTATCTGCCCGGGCTGCGATTCCGGCTTAATATCGCTCAGCTGCACGCCGCATTTATGGTACCCGTAGCCCTTCTTGAATATGTCCGATAACAAGCGGCCGGCCGTGGCGATGAGTGTGCGGGTGTCCTGTGTGGCCATGTCCAGCTTGATGCTGGCCGACCGCTGATATTGCGGTTCTTGCGGATTGAAGGGATTGGTTCTGATAAACACCGTAATGCAACCCGCAACCGACTGCTGCCGTCTAAGTTTTTCGGCGGCCCGGCTGCAAAATTCGGCCGTGGCTGCGGATAGTTCCTTGTACTCTGTCAGCCGGCGGCTAAAGCTTCGGGAACTGACAATCTGCTGCTTGGCTGGCGCAACCTCTTCCAGATCCAGGCAAGATATGCCGTTAAGTTCCAGCACGATCCGGGCAACCACGATATTGAACTGGCTTTGAATCCGCTTACTCGATTGAGTAGCCAAATCCCACACTGTATTAACCCCAATTTGGTTCAGTTTTAAACTTGTACGTGAACCGATTCCCCATACCTCGCCAACCGGCACTATCCGCATCAACTTTTCCCGTCGCACGGAGTCCGACAAGTCCAATACGCCTCCGGTCATTTGCCATTTTTTGGCGGCAAAATTAGCCAATTTAGCCAATACCTTGGTCGGCCCCATACCCACGCAGACGGGAATGCCGGTGGCCCTGAATACGGTCTTTCTGATACGGTGGCCGTAAGCCATCGTATCCTTATGGCATACGCCGCTTAAGTCCAGGAAAGCCTCGTCGATTGAATAAATTTCAAGGCTGGGAGCGAGTTCTTCAAGGGTTGACATCACCCGAGCCGACATATCGGCATAAAGCGTGTAATTGGATGAAAACAGCTGGATATTGTGCCGGTTGACCAGTTGCTGGATTTGGAAGAGTGGCGTCCCCGTTTTCACGCCCAAATCTTTAACTTCCTGACTGCGAGCCACAATGCAACCGTCATTATTGCTGAGCACCGCCACCGGTTTATCGATCAGATCGGGCCGGAACACGCGCTCACAGCTGACGTAGAAGTTGTTACAGTCGACCAGGGCGAACAGCGGCTGCATCACAGCGGATGGATGACGTTGGTGACCACGCCCCAGATTACCAGCTCAAGATCTTCGAAAACAGTAATGTCGGAATAGTCCGGGTTTTCCGCTTTCAGCTTCCATTTATTATTGCCGCGTTCCAGGCGTTTTACCGTCAGTTCGCCGTTCAATGCGCAAATCACAACTTTACCTGACACCGGTTCGATGGATCGATCAACCACCAAAATATCGTTGTGATGAATGCCGGCGCCGAGCATAGACAGGCCTTGAGCCCGGACAAAAAATGTGGCGGCGGGTTTTTGCACCAGAAGCTCGTTTAAATCCAGGGTTTTTTCAATGTAATCGTCAGCGGGGGAAGGGAAGCCTGCGGCAACTTTGCCGACAAATAAAGGCAATGGCATCCGGCGCAGCGTTAGCGCTGGATAGCATATGTCGGGCGGTATCGGGAAAGGAAGCAATTGATCCATAGTTCGTTCTCCATTTGTTCTTATTTTTTTATTTTAAACTCTAATTGATGAGCTTACAAAGAATAAACGGCAGGGTCGGTAAAACAAGCGGATTAACTGGAAACCGCCTCATTCAAAAACAGCTGATTTCGGTTAATAGCTAGCGGTTAGGCGGGGTAAGAATATCCTTTAAAAGGTCTGTATCAGTTTGTGTATTATCATATGTCTTCAATAAACGTTTAGATTGGATATCTTACTTTGCATACTTTAGCGCAATTAAAAGCAGGTGAACTCAGCCAAATCAGGCGCTTACAAATAGCCGAAAATTTGACCGAATTTCCGGATGAAATATTTGACTTAGCCGATACCTTGGAAATTCTGGATTTATCCAACAATCAGTTGGATTGTTTGCCGGACGATTTTGGCCGTTTGCACCGGCTACAGATATTGTTTTTATCTAATAATCAATTTACACAAGTACCTAAGGTTATCGCTGACTGCGCTAATTTAAATACCATCGGTTTTAAGGCTAACCGTATTTCGAGCGTTCCTGAATCCGCTTTTCCACCGGGTACCCGCTGGCTGATTCTAACCGACAACCAAATAGAAAAACTGCCGGACTCTATAGGAGAACTGCGACGCCTGCAAAAATTAATGCTGGCGGGTAATAGACTGACTGAGCTTCCTGCATCTTTAGCAAAATGCACTGATTTACAATTAATGCGTATTTCAGCCAATCAGCTATCAGGCTTGCCGGACTGGCTGATACAGATGCCTAAACTGGCTTGGTTAGCTTTTGCGGGTAATCCCTTTAGCCGCTATCCTGGTTTAGAGAATGCGGGAATGCATAGAGTGAGCCTGTCTGATATTCAGTTACATGAACAGCTCGGGGAGGGCGCTTCCGGCGTTATTCATCGTGCAGAATGGATAAATCAGCCGGCTAGCCTACAAGATTCACAAGAACAGATAGCCGTAAAACTGTTTAAAGGCCAGGTCACCAGCGATGGTTATTCCTTTGATGAATTGCAAGCCACCCTAACTGCCGGCAATCATCCAAATTTAGTTCAGATGACAGCCCATATCTCTGAAAGCGATCAATTGGGATTGGTAATGGGTTTAATCCCCAGTACTTTTTATAATTTGGGCCTTCCGCCTTCTTTGGCAACATGCACTCGCGATACCTTTGTGGATGGTTTTCAATTGACGTTGGCTGAGATTACCAAGATAGCGATCAGCATAGCCGACACCCTCATTCATTTGCATGACAAAGGCTTATGTCATGGTGACTTATATGCGCACAATATTCTGGTTGATCCCGACGCTACTGTGTTGTTGGGTGATTTTGGCGCCGCGTCTAACTTTTTATCGCTCTCTGGCGAACAAAGAGACGCATTACAAATCTTTGAGGTGCGGGCTTACGGACATCTATTAGACGACTTGCTCTCGCTCTGTCGTGACAAGACCAGCCACTTAGAGTTGTTTGAACAGTTAAGCGCATTAAAAAACAGCTGCACGCACGTCAATATAAAAGAAAGTTTAACTTTTTCTGAAATAAAAGGTCAGCTACGCACTGTTATTTCGGATAGACAGGAAGTCTCAATAGAAGACAACTCAAACGGGCCAAAATCTTAGTTGTAAAACAGCGCCAAAGTTTGTTTTATGTAACACCGGCCGCTAGAGTCCGCCCATCAGCATGTATTTCATGCTTACGAATTCGTCGAGGCCGTGGCGTGAGCCTTCGCGGCTAAAGCCGGACTCTTTCACGCCGCCGAAAGGAACCGTTTCCGTCGAAATCATGCCTTCGTTGATGCCAACCATGCCGGCTTCCAGCGCTTCGGCCACGCGCCACACGCGGCCGATATCGCGCGCGTAAAAATAAGCGGCCAGCCCGAACGGCGTGGCGTTGGCGAGCCGGATGACCTCGTCTTCCGTCGAGAAACGCACCAGCCCGGCGACAGGGCCGAATGTTTCCTCCTGCATCATCAGCATGTGCGGCGTCACACCGGTCAACACCGTCGGCTCATAGAACGTGCCGCCCAGCGCTGCCGGTTTTCCGCCTATGACCAGATGTGCGCCCTGAGCCACCGCATCCAGTACATGCCGCTCCACTTTCTGAATTGCCCTGACATTGATCAGCGGGCCTTGCGTCACGCCGCTTTCCAGCCCGTTGCCGAGTTTGAGCTTGTTAACTTCCAATTTGAGCTTGGCGGTGAAAGCGTCGAAAACGCCGTCCTGTACGAAAACGCGGTTGGCGCACACGCAAGTCTGGCCCATGTTGCGGAATTTGCTGACGATCAGCCCCTGAGCGGCCTTGTCGAGATCGGCATCATCGAACACGATAAAGGGCGCGTTGCCGCCGAGTTCCAGCGCCACTTTCTTCACTGTTCCCGCCGCTTGCCGCATCAAGCGCTTGCCGACTTCGGTCGAGCCGGTGAAGGTGATGGCGCGCACCCAGGGGTTGGCGGTCAGTTCCTCGCCGACGACGGCGGACTGTGACGTGGTGATGATATTGAGCACGCCCGGCGGCAGGCCTGCCTGCTGCGCCAGTTCCGCCAGTGCGAGCGCCGACAGCGGCGTCTCTCCGGCCGGTTTACAAACGACTGTGCAGCCGGCGGCCAGTGCCGGAGCGATTTTTCGCGCAATCATCGCCATCGGGAAATTCCACGGCGTGATCGCGGCGACCACGCCCAGCGGCTGCCGGATCACCACGACGCGCGCATCCAGTTTGTGTGAGGGAATGGTTTCGCCGTAAAGACGCTTGGCTTCTTCGGCGAAAAACTCGACGAAGCTTGCCCCGTATGCGATTTCGCTCCGCGCTTCAGTCAACGGCTTGCCCTGTTCCTGCGTCAAAAGCCGGGCCAACTCTTCGGTATGCTCAGTGATGAGGTCGAACCAGCGGCGCAAAATTTTGCTGCGATCCTTGGGCAACAGCTTGCTCCATTCGGGAAAAGCGCGTTGCGCCGCGGCAATGGCGGTGCGCGTCTCTTCGCCGCCCATATCCGGAACCTTGCCGATTTCCATGCCGGTGGCGGGATCTATTACGGGCAGCGCAGGCGTGCCCACCCATGCGCCGTCGATGAGGCACTGGTTTTTAAGCAAACTGTCAGAAAAAGTCGGCATGGCATCTTCCTCGCGAGCAGGTTGTTTGGGGCGAGTTTACTCTTGTGAGAATAAAAGGGAAGCGCTCGGCTCTGAAGCCTTCTTTAGGTATCAAGCAGTAGCGCAACGATTTTGCCCATCGAAAAAGCCCCAACTAGAACGGTCATCCGGGATACAAGCATTCCGGTGTCATCGTTATGGCAGCTCGTTCGGTTACAGCCGGCTTTGCTTCGTGCTTGTGGAAATTAAGCTTTTTATAACAAGTTCGCGCTGAGCTTAATTATCCAAGTTTCAGCCTATTTCCCCGGTTTAAATTGACCGGCACGAGAGCTCCATTTTTAATCGACGATAACATCCTGATAGGCTATTTTCACAGTATGTTATTATTCAACCCCTTTTTTTGAGCAAACGAATTTTTAGTGGTGAGTATGCGTAGTTTATTGATGGTTTTGGCTCTTTCCGCTCTGTTGTTGACTGGATTGTTTACCGGTCACGCAAGCGCTGAGCCATTGCCAAACTATGATCCGAGTGTAGAGCAGATACGTCTAAAAGCTGAGCAAGGAGATGCAGAGGCGCAAAACGATCTCGGCGTGATGTACGCCAACGGCGAAGGCGTGGCGCAAGATGACGAACAAGCCGCGTTTTGGTTTGGAAAAGCCGCTGATCAGGGCTATGCAAAGGCACAACTTATCCTCGGCTTGATGTATAGCGAAGGCCAGGGCGGCATGGCGAAAGATTACAAGCAAGCCGTGACATTGTTTCGCAAGGCCGCCGAGCAGGGCCTGGCAGTGGCGCAATATAATTTAGGCGTGATGTACGCCCGGGGCGAGGGTGTAGAACAAAATGATGAACAGGCCGTCGCTTGGTACCGCAAGGCCGCCGAGCAAGGCGAAGCCATTGCGCAAAACAATCTCGGCGCCATGTATGCCAATGGCCAAGGCGTAGGTCAAGACGATAAACAGGCCGCATTCTGGTACCTCAAGGCGGCCGAACAGGGCTTGCCGACGGCGCAAAACAATCTCGGCGCGATGTACATCAGGGGCGAGGGCGTAGAGCAAGACGATAAACAGGCGGCGATCTGGTACCGCAAGGCCGCCGAACAAGGCTATGGCGAGGCGCAAAACAATCTCGGCGTGATGTATGTCAATGGCAAGGGTGTTGCGCAGGATAACAAGCAAGCCGCGTTCTGGTTTCAACAGGCTGCCGAGCAGGGCGAAGCAATAGGCCAGTTTAACCTCGGCCAGATGTATTTCAACGGCACAGGCGTGTCGCAGGACTATGCTCAAGCTTATATGTGGACAGAGCTCGCCGCTGCCCAGGGCTTGGAGAAAGCGCTGGAGGCGCGGGACAGCCTGGTTAAAGTGCTGACGCCACCGCAACTCAAGAAGGGGCGGAAGCTGGTCCATGAATGGCTAATTGGGACAAGTCAAAACCGAGATGAAATCCAATGAAATTACCGCGATACCGGTGTTATTGGATATGCTTGAAATCAAAGGTTGTATCGTCACCATCGATGCGATGGGTTGCCAAACCGACATTGCTGAAAAGATTATTGCAAAACAGGCGGATTATGTTTTAGCGGTTAAGGACAACCAAAAGAATCTGCATGAGGCGATCAGCGATTATTTCGAGGTTACTATAGCCGCCAATAATCCATCAATATTTCCAACCTGAATGGCCGGCGCCGCTTTTAGAGTTGATTGCTTGTTTGGAAGAAGACTGTAGCGGTCTGTCTCTATTGCGGCGTTCATAAATTATAGAACGAATAGCAGCATCAAACCTATCGACTGCTCATGCACTGCTGGTTTTAACCATATTGACCGGCTGGCCGACCCAAAGGAGGCATTCAAGTATTCCAATCCTTGATAAATTAAAAAGCTGCCGCCCCACAAAATTTATAAATGCCGCCATGAATAAAGATCATTTAACAGGCCTAACTCGACGGAGTAAGGTTTCAATGAATCTTTGTTCAATTGGAGCTATTTATGAATACCCTCGTTAATTCCACAGCCATTTTGTTGATGTTCGCATTTGAAGCGGCGGCAAGCCCCGATTCAAAATTCAACATCATCGCCAATCTCGATACCGGTCCGGGTAATGTCACCGTTACCGATACTGGACGCACCATCATCAGCATGCATCAGTTTTATCAGCCTAAATATACGGTGGTTGAGTATCAAAATAATGCGCTGGTGCCGTTTCCTAATAAAGAACTGTCGGATGCGGATTCAATATCGGACCTGAAACTGGATTCCGTGCTGGGCATTCGATCGGATACCAATGGCATCGTGTGGATGCTGGATAACGGCATGCGTAGCGGCGTTACGCCTAAATTGGTCGGCTGGGATACCCGCAGCAATAAGCTGCATCAGGTCATTTATTTGCCGACGCCGATAGCGCCGAAGGATGCTTTTGTTAACGACTTTGCGGTCGATACCAAACATAATCATATTTTTATCAGCGATCCGGCCGGTGGAACCAATGCCGCACTGATTGTCATCAACCTGAACACAGGAACGGCAAGACGCGTACTTGAAGGGCATAGCAGCGTTATTCCTGAGCAGGTCGATCTGGTCATCGATAATGTACCGATTCAAGTGAAAGATAAAGCCGGAAAATTGATCCGGCCTCATATCGGCGTCAATCCGATTACGGAAGATTTAAACAACGAATGGGTTTATTTCGGCCCGATGCATGGGCTCAGTCTCTACCGGATAAAAGCGGATGATCTGGTCAACGAAAACCTGGATGCAAAGGTGTTGGCAAACCGCGTGGAACGCTACAGCGATAAACCGATTTCGGACGGTATGACTATCGACAAGGATAACAACATTTATTTAGGCGAGTTGGCGGCCAATGCGATTGGCGTTATTTCGGCCGATAAAAAATACCAACGACTGGCGCAGTGCCGGCGTCTGTCGTGGGTGGATTCGTTCAGCTTCGGGCCTGATGGGCAATTGTTTGCGGTGGTCAATCGATTGCATCGGTCGGCAACGCTTAACGGCGGCGTGTCGGCCTCAAAACCGCCGTATTATCTGTTACAGATAAAAGCCCTGGCTGGCGGATTGCCCGGACGCTAAGCCCAAACTCATGAACCATTCGCTCTCGTTCCCACGGGCTCCGCTCGTTGTTATACACAACGCTGTTCGAGAGCCGTCATGCCGGCGTGGCATCGGACAGCCGACGTAGGGCGTGCCGTGCGCGCCTTATACCCAGAGGGCATAAGTTTCGTTTGAGCAGGCAAGCTGCTCAACTCAGCTTTATAACGCGCATGAAATCAGTTGAGCGGCCCCAGCTGTTCACCGGCCACCGGGCAAAAGTTACATCCTGCCGGTCTCTGTGCTCCCGAAGGCGCGCACGGCACGCCCTACGGCGGATATTCCATAGAGTCTGTGGTCTATCTTTTTTACGACGGCAATGAACAAGTTTTTAAAACTCATGAGCCATTCATGTTCCGGCCTATCGCTGTTATTTTGTCCCGCAGCCAAAGATGGGCCGGATCTTTATCCTGTAACGGATGCCAAATCATCACTAGCTCGTAACTGGGAAGTTCGACAGGCACTGGGAAGATTTCCAGCGGCGCAAATTTTTTAAACTGCTCGGCAATTCGATAAGGCAGCGACAAGATCATATCGGTTTCGGCAACGATCAGCGGCGCGGACAGAAAGTGCGGGACGATCAGCTTGATGCGCCGCTCCAGGCCCTGTTCCGTCAGTTTTTGATCGATTAAGCCGACGTTGCTGCCGGTTCGGGAAATCAGCATATGGGAAGCGGCCAGATAGTCTTCCAATGACGGCGGTTTGGTTATCAACGGATGATCCTGTCTGACCACGCAAGCCATTTGGTCGTTAAACAAATGTTCGCAGTGTAAATGAGCGGGAGGATTTAATACCGATTCGAAACCGAGCACGACATCGAGGCTGCCGTTTTCCAATTGCGCGGCCGGAAACGACGATTCGGTGCGTTTAATGTGAAAATCAATGCCGGGAGCGATCTGACCGATCAATCCCGATAACGCGGGAATCAGCAGCAGTTCCATGTAATCCGTGGCCGCAAGCACAAAGCGCCGTTGACTCGTTCCCGCCTCAAATTCCAGCGGCGGCTGGATCAACTGCTCCATCTCATTCAATAAGCTTCTGATCGGCTCAACCAAGGCCAGCGCTCTTTCGGTTGGCTTCATTCCTGTCGGTGTTTTAACCAGCAGCGGATCATCCAACTGTTGCCGCAGTCTTTGCAAAATATGGCTCATCGCCGATTGCGTGATAAACATGTGTTCCGCAGCGCGAGTCACGTTCAACTCCCGCATCAGTACATCGAAGGCCACCAATAAGTTCAGGTCGAAGGTTCTTAAAATAGACATTAGGGACTCTTTCAAAGTTGGTTTGACATCTGTAGGGTGCGCACCGCGCACCATTTAAGAATCCAAGCTATTACTATTGGACACCAAAAAGGGGCGCAATGCGACCCCCTACTTGGCTCTTTCAGAGTTGGTTTGACAGCGATTAGCATAACAAAAACACAGTTCGCGCCGGCCATGAATTGCATCAATGATGCGATGAAATTTATACATTTAACAACGCTTTATTTTCAACCTACTGTATCACTCAAGCGTGTTGTTTAGCTTGAGCCGGTCCAGTTTCCCCCTCAATGGCCGACCGACAAAATTTACAACACGCTGACTTTTTGGATAAGCGAATCAGCCTTATCTATTGCTATTAATAGGAGACGCAATGATGTCAGCAGATATTTCAAAACGGTCTTTTCGACCGTACACCGGAGAAAAGGCGCGAATTACCCGCGCTTACGATTACCTGATTCTGGTATTGGCTTTATTTTTATTTATCGGTTCCTTCCATTTGCATTTTGCGTTGACCGTCGGCGACTGGGATTTCTGGGTGGACTGGAAAGACAGGCAATACTGGCCGCTGGTTACGCCACTGATGGGCATTACTTTTCCGGCTGCGGTTCAGTATGTCATGTGGAACAAATTCCGTTTGCCGATGGGCGCCACGCTGTGTGTTGCCGCCCTGTTGATAGGCACTTGGATTACACGGGTATTTGCTTACCATTATTGGAACTTTTTCCCGATCAACATGGTGTTACCGGCCACGATGTTGCCGGGCGCATTGGTCCTGGACTTTATCCTAATGTTAAGCAACAGCCTGACGATAACAGCCCTTTTTGGCGGTGCAGCGTTTGCATTGCTGTTTTACCCCAGTAACTGGCCCATCTTCGGCATGTTCCATGTGCCTGTCGAGCAGGGTAACGGGCAAGTGACCGTAGCCGATTTATTCGGTTTCCAGTACATCCGCACCGGCATGCCCGAATATTTGCGCATCATCGAACGGGGCACGTTGCGAACCTACGGCCAATATGCGACGCCGCTGTCGGCCTTTTGTTCGGCGCTTTTATGCACCCTGATGTACACCTTATGGTGGTATATCGGCAAGTGGTTCTCGACCGTTCGTTACCTGAACAAAATCTAAAGGGAGAGGTTTATGAAAACGATTTTAGCCAAAACCTTAATGTCATTTTGCCTTGTCTTTTCTGTGTACTTGATGGATGTTCAGACGGTCATGGCTCATGGTGAGAAAGCCTTAGAGCCGTTCATCAGAATGCGCACCATCCAATGGTATGACGTGCATTGGTCGAAACAAGCGTTCAACGTCAATGAGGAAATCAGCGTCAGCGGTAAATTTCATGTCGCCGAAGATTGGCCTATCGGCGTACCGAAACCGGAAGCCTCATTTTTAAACATATCGACACCGGGGCCGGTGTTAATCAGAACCGAGCGTTACCTGAACGGCAAACCCTGGACTAATTCAGTGGCTTTGGAACCGGGCGGCGATTACGACTTCAAGGTTGTGCTGAAAGGGCGCATGCCCGGCCACTATCACATCCATCCGTTCTTTAACTTAAAAGATGCCGGACAAGTGATGGGGCCTGGCGTGTGGCTGGATATAGCCGGCGATGCGTCGGACTTTAGCAACTCGGCTAAGATCATCAACGGCGAGATGATCGATATGGAAAGCTATGGCTTTGCCAATGGCGTGTTGTGGCATGCGTTCTGGGGCATATTGGCCACAGCCTGGCTACTCTGGTGGGTGCGCAGACCCTTATTCATATCCCGTTATCGCATGCTGGAAGCCGGTATGGAAGATGAGTTGGTCACGCCGCAAGATAAGCTGATTGCCAAATCGGCGATGATCGCGGTACCGGTCATGGTCTTGGCCTTTAATGCGATGGCGAACAATGACCATCCCAACACGATTCCACTACAGGCGTCTTTGGATCAGATTTTACCGCTCCCTGCTAAGGTGAATGCCGGTATCGTCAATGTCGATACCTTAAAAGCCGAATACCGTGTAGCGGAACGGGCGATGAAGTTTGATTTGAAAGTCGATAACCAGAGCAATGCTCCGATTCATATCGGCGAATTTTCGACAGCCAACGTGTATTTTTTGAACAAGGATCTGCCCGTAGCGCATCAAGATCTTTCCGGTAGTTCGACCGTTTCTGTGGAAGGCATGAGCTTGGATAATAACGACGCGATCAAGCCGGGCGAACAGCGCAGCCTGACGATGATCGTCAAAGACGGCTTATGGGAGTCCGAAAAACTGGACGGATTGATTCGCGATGCGGATAGCCGAATCGGCGGTCTGTTGTTTCTTTATGATCTCACCGGCAAACGCTATATATCGAGCATTACCGCCGCTGTCATTCCAAAATTCAATTAACTTCATGAGGAGAACATCATGGCACTATCATCCGAGCAACTAAAGGCCGCGCTGCCTGAGCAATTAAAAGCCCCGCTTGAAAAACTGGATAACGCGCCCTGGTATTTGAAGGATTTGCCCACTTATCTAAAAGCTTTCGGCATACTCACCGTCATCTACATCGGCTTGCGTTTGTATCAAGGCGAATTTGCGGTTTCCGCCGGACTGGATTCCTATGAACCCGCCTTCGAACAATACTGGATGCGTTTGTTTTATATTGAGCTGGTGATTATTGCGCTATTTACGACGGGCTTATGGGGGTATTTATGGTACTCACGGGATCGAAACCTGGATTCGATCAGCCCTAAAGAAGAGATTCGCCGTTATTTCACGTTGACGATGTGGATTAGTGTTTACACCTTTGCCGTCTACTGGGCAGGCAGTTATTTTGCAGAACAGGATAATTCCTGGCATCAGGTGGCGATTCGCGACACGCCTTTTACGGCCAATCATATTATCGAGTTTTATTTCAATTTTCCGCTCTATGTCATATTAGGCGGAAGCGCCTGGGTTTATGCCCGGACCCGCTTGCCGCTTTATGCCAAAGGTATTTCGCTGCCGTTGACGCTGGCGGTATTCGGACCGTTTATGATTCTGGTCAGCGTCGGCTTTAATGAATGGGGGCATACTTTTTGGTTTCGGGAAGAGTTTTTCGCCGCGCCGATTCATTGGGGGTTTGTGATTGGCGTCTGGTTTGCGTTGGGCGTCGGCGGGATATTGCTTCAGGGCGTGACTCGCTTGATTGAGTTGCTTGATGATCTGGAAGACGCGCCTTGATTTGTCGATAGCGGAATTGTTAGAGCGACGTAAAGCTCTCGTTCCCACGCGCTGCGTCACGGCCATTAAGTTAAGAAAAAAGCTCCCTCTCCTGCTGGAGAGGGTTGGGTGAGGAGAATAAAAATAAGGAAAAAAGCCTTGTTTAATCTCCTCATCCTAACCTTGCGCTGGTTCCCAAGCTCCTGCTTGGGAACCCCAGTGAGCAAAGCTCTAGCTTTGCGAGCCGGGAAGCTAGAGCTTCCTGTACTGAATTCCCAAGCAGGAGCTTGGGAACTAGCGCAACTAGCGCAACAGGTATTCCGGCCGTCTCCATATGTGTACAACGGCGAGCGCGCTACGTGGGAACGAGATAATTTACTTTAACCCTTCCAAATACGTCGCCAACCATGACAACCACTAAACGCGTCGGCATCCATTATGCCTGGGTCGTACTCGCTGTTACTTTTACCTGCTTGTTTGTTGCATCGGTGCTTCGATCTGTTCCGGGCATCATTATGCTGTCGCTGGAGCATGAATTTAACTGGAGCCGGGAAACAATCAGCGGCGCGGTTTCGATCAACCTGCTTTTATTCGGGCTTGCCGGTCCTTTTTTAGGCAGGCTGATGGATTTATACGGAACCAAAGCCATCACGCTGATAACGCTCACGCTGGTGACGTTAGGGGCGGGCGGCAGTGTTTTGATGCAGGAACCCTGGCAGTTGTATCTGTTTTGGGGCGTGATCATCGGCGCAGGTTCGGGGGGCACCTCAATCGTGATGGGGTCCGCCGTTGTCAATCGCTGGTTTCGGCAGCGGCGTGGTTTGGCTTTGGGGATTTTGGGAGCCGCTTTTTCCTCGGGCCAGTTAATCTTCACACCCATTATTATGAACCTGAACATTCAGTTGGGCTGGCGGGCGGTAACGCTATTTATCGCTTTAATGCTGGGTTTAGTGGTATTGCCGCTGATCATGATTTTTATGGCTAATAATCCCGGTTCCAAGGGATTGCTGCCTTATGGCGACAATGGGCATGCTGAAGCTAAGATTCCACCCGACCCAAGCCCGATGCGTTCGGCAATGACCAATCCTCAATTTTGGTTGCTGGCTTTTAGTTTCGGTATCTGCGGTTTCACCACCTCGGGCCTGTTTCAGACCCACTTGATTACGCACGGCGTCGAACATGGCTTTCCGGAAATGACCATGGCCGTGTCCTTGGGCTTAATGGGCGCGACCGATATTGCCGGCACCATTTTTTCCGGCTGGTTGTGCGACCGCTTCGGCAAACGCTGGCCGCTTGCGATTTATTACACGCTTCGCGGTATTTCATTAATATTATTGCCGTATGTCGAGACGACCGGACAACTGATGGCCTTTTCCGTGGTTTACGGGCTGAATTGGCTGTCAACGGTTCCGGCAACCTCAGCGCTGACAGCGGACTTGTTCGGCAAGCAAAATGTCGGGGTTGTATTCGGCTGGATTTGCTTCGCCCACCAAATTGGCGCCGCGTTAGCCAGTTATGGGGCCGGCTATTTGCATGGCTTGTTCGGAAATTACACCTTGGCTTTTATGACCTCCGGTCTTTTTGCGATAGTTGCTACCGGGCTTGTTGCTAATATACGGGAATGAATTTAAATACCTTGTACAATCGACACTTTTGACGAAAGCTCCTGAATTTCAATTATTAATAGTTGCAAAAGTTCTTGTATCTAAAGCGGGCCTCACTTCAATGGATTCGCCTAATATTGAATGCCAGTAACGGCTTATCCTAGCCAAAACTCGCTCTTTTACTGGGTTACGGTTTAGCCGTTCAAAGCCAGCTTTGAACTCCGGTATTTGCCATATCGGAAGTCCAAACCCGGCTTTGAACGTTTAGCGATCAGGTAACACGAGTAGGGTACAGACCCCGGACTGAGCCCCGTTACGAATGCCAAAACTTATTGGACGATTAATAGTTCATGGCAAGGCTCTCGGAGTTTTGCCGTTAACGGCAGCATCCGCCGGTATCGGCGGTTTTTTCGGCAGGGGAACTGCCGCCGCAAGTCGAAGCGGTTTTATCGGCCGATTGCTTGTCTAAAATACGATGAGCCTGTTCAGGCATGTTTTTGCCTGAAGCTTGTTTAACCATATTTCCTAAGGTGACAGCTTCCAGCATGATTTCATTGGATACACCGAGCTTACGGGCTTTATCGTAATGAAATTTGAAGCAGGGCTCGCATCCCGCTGCAATCGATGCCCCCAACGCGATCAATTCCGCCGTTTGCTCGGTTAATGGGATAGCCGCCGATCCGGCGCGATTCAACCAGTGCGCCAGTTCGCTACGGCTAGGATAACGACCGCTCAACATCACCGCGCCATCGATCAGAATGAGCGGTAACGCTTCCGCACCGCTTTGCTCCAGGAATACTTTGACGACCGGATTTTCCGCAAAAGCCATGGGTTGTTGGGCCAGATTGAAGCGCTCGATTTGAGCGCCCTATTGCTTGGCCCAATCGGCATCGGCGGCAAAGCTGACCAGTTGCTGGTCGACATCGACGCCACAGACGCCGGTGCTGCAGCACAGCGCCGGATCAAACACTTGGATAATTTTCATAGGAGTCTCCATTAAAGCTGAGTTGAGCAGCTTGTCTGCTCAAACGAAACTTATGCCCTCTGGGTATAAATAGTCAATAACAGTTACGACAAATTAGATAGCCGCTTGATTAACGCGTCGGGACAGTTCTTCGGCGCTTTCCTTGCGTTCACTGTAACGGTCAACCAAATAAGGCGCCACATCCCGGGTCAGCAGCGTGAACTTAAACAGTTCCTCGATCACGTCCACGACCCGGTCATAATAAGCAGAGGGTTTCATCCGGTTGTTATCGTCAAATTCCATAAAGGCTTTGGCGACGGACGACTGGTTGGGGATGGTCAGCATACGCATCCAGCGGCCCAGGACGCGCATTTGGTTGACCGCATTGAAAGATTGCGAACCGCCGCACACCTGCATCAGTGCCAGGGTCTTCCCTTGGGTGGGACGAACGGCGCCTATCGATAGCGGAATCCAGTCGATCTGCGTCTTCATGATGCCGGTCATGGCGCCGTGACGTTCCGGCGAACACCACACCATGCCTTCGGCCCATTGGGTTAACTCCCGTAATTCGACCACCTTGGGATGCGTCTCGGGCGCATCATCAGGTAGCGGCAAACCGCTGGGATTAAATAGTCGCACTTCGCCGCCCATAGTCCGAAGCAGCCGAGCGGCTTCTTCCGCCAGCAAACGGCTGAAGGATCGCTCGCGCAGAGAGCCGTATAACAGCAAAAAACGGGGAGCGTGCGTTGAAGGAGTGGCCTGCCGCAGCTCGGTCAGGTCCGGAACACGGAACAGGTCGCGCTCGATATTAGGTAAATCATTCAATAAGTCAGACACGATTGGCCTCTTAACGCTTAAGGTAACAGGGTGCCGATACGATCCAGCTCCGCTTTCAATCGATCGCGGTCATTTTTCAACTCGTCCAGCGGCAATGCCAGAAACTGTTCGATGCGATACCGCAAAATGCCATAAGCGGTTTCAAAAGCGGCTTTGATTTCTTCTTCGGTACCTTCAGCATGCGCCGGGTCTTCCACGCCCCAATGGCTGCGTAAAACTGGGCCGAGATAAGCGGGGCAGGTTTCGTTGGCGGCATTACCACAGACACTTATTACAATATCTGGGGTTAACGGTAAGTCATTCCAAGATTTGCTGTAATAGCCCTCAGTGGATATAGCTTTTTCCTCAAGCAAAGCCACTGCTCGGCTGTTTAACTTGCCTAACGGTTTGCTGCCCGCGCTAACCGCATGCCAACCTTCCGGCGCCAGATGGTTGAAAGTGGCTTCGCCCATCAGAGAGCGGCAGGAGTTGCCGGTACAAAGAAATAAGATATTCATAGTGGATAGTTCATAGAGTGGATGGAAAAATCAGTCGGTATCGCAGCAGGCTGAGGCCGACATTGCATCGAGACAATTCTCTCGATTGCCTGCGCAGCATTCAGCGGTCAGATAATCAATCAACGCCTGCATCACCGTTAGGTTCGCCCTGTAACGTTGATAGCGTCCTTCTTGAGTGACGTTGAGCAAACCGGCGTGAGTCATTGCTTTAAGATGAAACGACAGATTGGTCGGCGGCAGGGCCAATAACGTGGCGATCTCACCGGCGACTAGTCCGGTAGGAGCGTGTTTAACCAGTAACCGAAAAACATCCAATCGGATGCCGGAGGCCAATGATTCAAAGAGTGTTGTTGCTAGTTGTTTATCCATAAATCAACCATACAACAATAATTGAAATATTGAAACAAATCAAATGCCTTTTTTGAAAGAAGACTCTACAGCGCAACACAAATCAGATGCAGCACTCTCCCTATTTAAGGATGCTAAGGATTCCGTAAAAAATAACTTCCCGATTTCCGATTGCCTGGGTAGGAGGGACGTTATTTGTGACCATATCCTAAGTACCTGAATATAAGTTTCCAGCTAAGGTTCAAAGCTGGAGTGCAGGCTCCGCCTAAAGCGCCTACTGTTGGTATCGCGTATTGCGCCTTGCGGAGTTCGGGTTCATCGCGGCGTCTTGTCAGGGCTCGTCCTTTTCCCCAAGCTCTCTGGTCAAAACCACTTTATTGGGTTTCCTCATTTTCTCTAGCCTTCCTCGATTTCCATTTCGAATAGAAGTAAGCTCCCCCCGAGATAATGCCGGTGACGGTTGCGGCGGCGCCGACAATCGGTGCGGCGGTGACGATCAAGGGAGTGCTTGTTATGCCAAGCGCAACCCCTATCGCACTTAAACCGGTTGGCGCCGCCAGTGTCGCGCCCACTGCGACAAGGCCGGAAGTAATACCTAAGCCCATCGATAGGGTTTCTATTTTATCGGCAACTTTCTTGTGATTTGTTCGAGTTTTCATTTTCACTTTCTCCATATTTGAAGGTACTCAATAGTCGGTGATGCTCAGCAGGTTATTACCTAAATTTGAATATTTTACCTTAGCAGATAAAAACTTTTAAAACGATCATTCCAAGCGCTGTTGGCCGGATAACTTGAAGCATCGATCCTTCCAGGGCTGTTCTATTTTAGTCGCCTTTGCTATTTTTTTGGAGGCAGGATGACACGGGAGCAGGCGGCACTTATTTCCAGATAAACGCTTTCAGGCTCTTTTTCGTAACGCCTTGAAAAATGAAACGGCACCAGCTGTCTGACATCAGCAGAAGTTGCGATCTCGCCGCAGGCCCGCGCGGTCAGGTGGCCGGTCCTGTGGGCTTGCGCTATATCGGCTTCAAGAAAGGACGCTTCGCAGAACAGGAAGTCGGCCTTGTGCGCCAACGCGGCCAGGGCAGTGCGGTTAGCTTGGGTATCGGCAAGGTCGGTTGCATAGACCAGTTTCTCGCCGGGCGTGACGGTCAGGAGCAGGGCGGCCAGTTCTTCCGCCTTCCGGCTGCTATGGTCAGGCAACCGGATCAACGCCTGATTATTGCCAGCGCCGATAAGCTGCTTCAGTTCATTCAGCCAGGGACCGGCAGTTAGATTTAAGGTTTTAGAGCGGTATTGTCGACGTTGAATTTGGCCTTGCTTTCAAAAGCATAAGCCTGCACCGGCGTGTGGTGATCCAGTGTGACCGTACGGACGCTAAACAGCGGATCGTCGACAATCAGCCCTTCGGTAATCTGAATTTCGGGGAGAGCAACGCAATCCCGGTAACCTGTCTGAATGCGAGCCCTGAGCAGCCGGTCGCCCTGTATTTCGGCGATTTCAAAACGCGGCCCGGTATCGCCGATGCGATCCCACAGAAAGCCGTCGATCATGCCTTTAATATGGCCTATCAAACCCGGCGGGCCGAAAAGCCGGCAGCTTGGAAAATCGCCGACACGGGAGCGCAGAAGCCACAGGAAGCCGCCGATATGATCGATATGGGCATGGCTGATGAAAACATCGCTGACTTGATGGGCAATTCGAGTGGGCAATCTGCCCGAATCGCCCAGATCGAACAGCAGACTGCGTTGCTGCTGGTGCAGGCGCAAATGCAGTAACGGGTCGCCTAAAACGCCATTGATCATCGTCGCGTACAGGCCGCGTAATTTGGCCGCCGACCTCGGCCCGCCGCTGTAATCAGTCGTCGGGTAGGGCATGGCGTCGGGCGGCGGCAGAAATTGCAGGTTGCCGGATGCAAACGGCACGGCGGTGCCGAGCAGACCGTTGTTGTCGCTGCGGGCGTCGCGCACCAGCAATGTCGATGTTATTGCAGCCGCCTTAGGCAGCCGGACTTGAAGTATTGTATCTTGCAAGGCGATGATTTCGCCGATACTTAGGGTCCGGTCGGCATCGATAAAGGCGCATTGGCGGCCGGTCCAGGCATCGGGGACATCAAGCGGCGGTGGCGAGCCGACCAGGCTGAGATCGGATAGGCTGATGGATATTTCATGGCTGTCAGAGAGGTGAGAGCGCCATTGCCGGGTTCTTTGGTGCGTTCGCGCCTTTTGGCCGGAACGGCAGGCCTGTGGATGGGCATGGATCGGCAGGATACGGATACCTGATGACGATAATTCGTTCATTAAGGGCAGGGGTTTCGATTGACGGTTCAGCACCAGCACGGTATCGATGCCTAACAGCTCGACCATGCCGGTCAGCAATTCCGAGCCGGCAATGCCTCGGGTTACGCCGGGAGCATCGATCAGCAGCAATCCCTGTGGAGCCTGTTGCATTAAACGGTTAACCGCCGACAGCAGCGGCAGGCGAAAACGGCCGGCATCCAGCGTGCAAAGCGCTTCAAACGCCAGTACTTGCCAGTGGGGTTCCTGCCATTGTCCCAGCGATACGGTGCCGGGCAAACCGAAACCGGGCGATCCGGGGTCGGCGCTGATGCAGGAGCAGGGCAAGGCTTTTTCGGATAATAGCCGCGAAAGTTCGCGGGTCAATGTGGACTTGCCGATTCCCGTCTCGCCATACAGCAAAACCTTTGTACCGCCGTCCAGCAGTTGCTCGACGAGGCTTGATGCGCAATAGGGCAATAACGGGAGTGGCGCTGAAGTGGTCATGGCGGCTACCTGTGTTGGATCGTTGGCTGCTACCCCAGAAAATCACTGGACAGCGGCATAACCCAGTGATTTTGGCGGCGGTTGTTAGCTGTTGGTAAAGCTAATATACTCAGGCCGAATAGTCATGATTTTTTCTTCAATTTACCGTGATTTCCAGTTAAAGCAAGCATTGAATCACCCGGCTGCCCGTTGAGCGAGTTGCTATTTTCTCAGTGGATTTTCTATCAATAAGTTTTTACAAATTCTGAGGTTGGTTATGAAAAAATTACTCTACCCCGTCATCGTTTTTATTTTCCTCGTGACCGGCTGCTCGTTTCAAAAGCCGGATTATCTTAAAACTATCACTGCGGCTGATCTAAACAAGATCATGCAACAGTCGGATATATTCCTTGTTGATGTTCATATTCCCGAACAACAGCATATAAGCGGCACTGATGCTTTTATCCCTTATAACAAAGTCGAGGAACACCAGGACAAACTGCCTGACGATAAAAATACCCCGATCTATCTGTATTGCGAAGGCGGCCCGATGGGCAATGCGGCGGCAAGGTCTCTTTATGATTTGGGTTACCGTAATTTATACAATCTTGAGGGCGGATCAAAGGCATGGAGAAAGGCTGGGTTTGATTTCGAAAAAAAATAGATAGCTTGTTCCGGCTTGAACTTGAGGTGTCTAAAAGGTTTCCATGCAAAATGCTTAAGTGTAAAATCCGCCTATTTTTCTTTGGAGCAACAGCCAAATGGGTAGAGCCTATCAAAATCGTAAAGTTTCCATGGCCAAGACGTCTGATGCCAAGGCAAAAGTCTACAGCAAATATGGCCGTGAGATATATGTGTGCGCCAAGTCGGGAGGCATCGATCCAGCTGGAAATTTAGCATTGCGGGGCCTGATTGAGCGAGCCAAGAAAGACCAGGTGCCGACCCACGTTATTGAAAAAGCAATCGACAAGGCCAAAGGCGGCGGCGGTGAAGATTTCGCTCCGGCCCGCTATGAAGGCTTTGGCCCCGGCGGCTGCATGGTGATTGTCGACTGTCTGACCGACAATCCCAACCGCACTTTTGGCGACGTGCGCCAGTGCTTCACCAAAACCAAATGCAAAATCGGTACCCAGGGCGTGGTCAGCCACATGTTTGACCATGCGGCAATCCTGGCATTCAAAAACGATGACGAGGATGCCGTCCTTGAAGCATTGCTGAATGCCGATGTGGATGTGGCCGATGTCGAAAACGAAGACGGAAAAATCACCGTGTTCGCGCCTCAAGCCGACTACTTTAAGGCCAAACAAGCCTTAACGGATGCGTTTGGTGAAATTGATTTTGATGTGGATGAAATTCAATTTGTGCCCAGAGGCGCTACCGCTATCAGCGGCGATGACATCTCGATGTTTGAAAAGTTTTTGGACCTGTTGAACGATCTGGATGATGTGCAAAACGTTTATCATGATGCCGAGTATTAAGGGCAATCTTCTATCGGCTTAGCTTCATCCCAAGCCGAACAGCTTATTTTATTCGCTAACGGAGGCTGCGAGACAGGAGTCGGGCAGCTTCCGGTTTCATGAGCCATTGCTGGTGACGGAATTTTGACGCGTCACGTCCCGCAGCCGCAATAATCAGGTATAATTGAGCTGTTGCACTCTCTTTCGGTCAAACCATGAAAAAAATCCTGCTTTCGCTTCTGGCTATCTTCCTGATTATCGAGGAGTGGCTTTGGGATGTGTTGACCGCATTCGGGCGCTCATTATTCCACTGGCTGGACCTGGACCGGTTTGAGCAATGGCTCCGCCAGACCAATCCGACCATGGCTCTGGTGGCGTTTACTATTCCATTGTTAATCGTTACGCCGATCAATCTGCTCGCCTTCGGCCTGATTGCGAAAGGCTTGATAATGCAGGGCATACTGATGGAAGTGCTGGCAAAATTGCTCGGCACTTTGCTGGTGGCCAGAGTGTTTGCGCTGACCAAGCCACAGCTATTAACCTTTGCTTTCCTGATGACCGTTTACACCACCATTACCCGCTGGCTGAAATGGGCGCATCTTAAAGTCACTGAAACCTCCGTTTATCGTTGGATGAAGCAACTTAGAGCCTGAGCATCCACGGTTCTGCTATTTTGAAAACAAAATCAATTAAATTAGTCTACCGAATAAGCTGGCTGGCTTCCTTGTTCACGTCTGGAGCCGGTTATCGATCGCTGTCTTTAGCTAACGATAGCATTGTCCTGGCGGGCCGGGAATCGGCCCCAAGCAGGATTTCATATTTGGCCGTCAACCCCAATGTGACGGTAAAGCAGGGCTATTTCTGGAATGTCCTGGTTATCCCTCTGGAAAACGGAGAGGCACTGCGCTTCCGGGGTGTCGATAAGAAGCAATCGGCGCAATTGCAAAAAGCACTGAATCAACAGTGCCGCAGCTATATCAAAGTCTATTTTCAACGCCTAGTGCCGGATTTGCAGCAAGCCTGTCAGCAGGCCCGCATGTTGTTTTCGGGACAGCGTTACATTCGTCATGCGGCCGCACAGCAATGGTTTGCCGATCACCAGCATCTGGCGGAAGGGATGAAACGCCAGGGCATTCAGGACTTTTTGCCTCCCGAAGCCCAGCAACACCTAAAAACCATCCAGCCGCTGTTGACGCAAGGCTATAGCTACATCGCCAAACGCAATAAAGCCTATGTGCGGCAGCAATTGGCGACTTTTCAGTCGTTTTTTGACCAGGTCGAAAGCAATCCCTTAACGGCCTATCAGCGTGCGGCATGCGTTATCGATGAGCAGCATAATTTAGTGTTGGCCGGTGCCGGTACCGGCAAGACCAGCACCATGATCGGCCGTGCGGGGTATTTGATAAGCGCGGGGATTGCCCAACCGGAAAACATCCTGATGCTGGCGTTTGCCCGCAAGGCGGCAGAGGAGATGGATGAGCGCATCCAGAACCGGTTGGGCATCACTCATCTGACCGCGAAAACCTTTCACGGCCTTGGTAAATATATTATTACCAAGGTTGAAGGCATGGTGCCGGCCATCAATAAAATGGCTGAAGACGAACGTCTCCGGATTCATTTTGTCGATGAACAAATTCAGCGCTTGATGCAGGACGAGTTGTATAAGTCGCGTTTGATCAACTACTTCTTGCGCTTTAGCCATCCCTATCAAAGCGCTTTCAATTTCAAGAGCCTCGGAGAATACAACAACTACATCCTGGAAAATGACATCCGCACGCTGCAGGGCGAGCTGGTCAAAAGCTATGAAGAATGCGAGATCGCCAATTTCCTGTTCCGTCAGGGCATTCGTTATGAATATGAAGCCAATTATCGGGTCAATACCGCAGGGCCGGATTACCGTGCTTATCAGCCGGATTTTTATTTGCCCGAGTACGGCATTTACATTGAGCATTTTGCCGTCAATGAAAACGGCCAAACGCCGCCGTTTATCGATCAGCAAAGCTACCTGGAGGGCATGGCCTGGAAGCGCGCGTTGCATCAAAAGCATGACACACCCTTGATCGAGACCTATAGCTATCTAAAGCACCAGGGTATTTTAACCAAGTCGCTGGAAAAGAAGCTGCGTCAGGCCGGCGTTAAGTTTAAGCCTTTGGCCAACAATGAGTTGCTGACGAAACTGAATCAACTCGGGCGGGTTTCGGAGTTCAGCCTGTTGCTGGCGCATGTGCTGGCCTTGTTCAAAGCCGCCTGCCTGAATTTGAAAAGCCTGGTTGCGCTTGCCAGACAGCATGAAGATCATGAACGCATGCAGGCCGCCGCGTTTTTGTTTGAGCCGGTTTATGAAGTCTACCAACAGCATCTGCGCGATACTGCGACGATTGATTTTGAAGACATGATCGCCAGGGCGATCGAGTATGTCGAAGACGGACGCTACCAATCGCCTTATCGTCATCTATTGGTCGATGAATTTCAGGATATTTCCGCCAGCCGGGCCAGACTGGTGAAGGCCCTGTTAGCGCAACATCCGGATAACAGCCTGTTTTGCGTCGGCGATGACTGGCAGTCGATCTATCGTTTTACCGGCAGCGACGTGAATCTTACCAAGGAGTTCGAGCAGTATTTTGGTCATACGGCCATCAGCGTGCTGGACAAGACGTTTCGGTTTAATAACAAAATCGGCGCTGTCGCCTCGCGCTTTGTGATGCAAAACCCGACGCAAATTGCCAAAAAGATCCAAAGCCATAAGATCGTCGAACAGGCTGCGGTCTCGTTAATCAAGACCTCCCAGGATCAGGCCGGCTTGAATGCCGCGCTGTCCGACATTAACCGCAAAACCGATGCGAGTGCCAGCGTGCTGATCCTGGCGCGCTTCAATTTCAGAAAGCCGGATTTATCCGTCCTCGCGCGGCAGTACCCGAAATTAAAACTGCAATTTATGAGCGTGCATGCGTCGAAAGGCAAAGAAGCCGATTACGTGATCGTGCTGGGCCTTGAAAAAGGCAAGCAGGGTTTTCCGTCGGAAAAATCGGTGCATCCGTTATTGGATTTGTTGCTGCCCAAAGCGGAGGCTTTGGCGCATGCCGAAGAACGGCGCCTGTTTTATGTGGCTTTGACCCGGGCCAAGCGCCATGTGTATCTCGTGAGCGACGCCAATAAAGCTTCGGATTTTGTCAGGGAGCTGATCGATAGCAAATATGAGATTCTCTGCGACGAATTTACCGGTGAACAATTCCAGGACAAGTTGGCCGGCGTTGTCTGCAGCCACTGTAAAACCGGCTACCTGGTGCCCAGGGACAGCCAATTCGGCAGTTTTCTGGGCTGCAACCAGTATCCGTTATGCAACCATACCCAGCCGGCCTGCCCATGGTGCGGCAGCGGCTTGAAGGAGAGGGGCCGGTTTCGGGTGTGCGAAAACAAACGTTGCGATTATGTCGAGCCTATTTGCCCGCGGTGCAATGGCCGGATGATCTTAAGAAAAGGGCCTTCCGGACAGTTCTGGGGTTGTTCGAATTACCGTAAAGGCGAAGGGTTCTCTTGTTCGCATACCGAGAAATTCAAGGAAGTAGCAAGCCATTAATCCCTTATCGTTACACACATCTAGGAGTAGGCCGGAATACCCACAGTCTGGTAGGGTACGCATCGCGTACCGTTTTCAAAGTTACCTGTTGGATCAAATCCCGAAAAAGGTACGCGATGCGTACCCTACGGTGCTGTTTCCCGGCAAAAGCTCCGGTGCTCGGCGCGGCCTGCGGGAAAATTTCCGTGTGTAACGTGAGTTATGATTTTTGTTTTGAAATCCAGTAGCTTACTGGAGGTTGTATGTTAGATTCTACACTGCCGCGCTTGGCGTTTGTTGACCTTGAAACCACGGGCGCTAAAGCCACGGTGGACCGCATCACCGAGATCGGCGTCGTGCTGGTCGACGAGCACGGCGTGCGCGAATGGAGCCGGCTGGTTCATCCGCAAACCCGCATTCCTGGGTTCATCGAACAACTCACCGGCATCAGCAACGACATGGTAGCCGATGCCCCGCGTTTTGATGCCGTTGCCCAAGAACTGGCGGAGCTGTTACACGGCTATCTGTTTATTGCCCACAATGCCCGCTTTGATTACAGTTTTTTGAAGAACGAATTCAAGCGCTCAGGGCTAGCGTTTCAGCCCGACGTATTGTGCACCGTCAAATTGTCCCGAGTGCTGTTTCCGGCCTACAAACATCACAATCTGGACAGCCTGATTGAACGTCATGGTCTAGTCGAAAGCGGCCGGCACCGGGCGCTGGCCGATGCCCGGCTGATTCATCAGTTCTGGCAAAAAGTCCATGTAACGCATGACGCCGCCATCATTGCCGATGCCGTGAAAAAGCTGATCGGACGCTCCAGCCTGCCGTCGAATATTGACCGCAGCCTGATCGACGATCTACCCGATGCACCCGGCGTGTATCTGTTTTACGGCGAAAATGACTTGCCGCTGTATATCGGCAAAAGCATCAATATCCGGCAGCGGGTGTTGGCGCATTTTTCGGCCGATCACAGTCACGGCAAGGAATTGAGCCTGTCGCAACAGCTGCGCCGCATCGACTGGATAGAAACCGCGGGTGAACTGGGCGCGCTGCTGACGGAAGCGAAACTGATCAAGACCCTGCAACCGATACACAACCGGCGTCTGCGGCGCCACAACGCATTGTGCGCATGGCAGTTGCAACAACAAGGCGAGCATTTGCGCCCGGTGCTGACCTGGGCCGACGATCTTGATTTCGGCGCGCAGGATAATCTGCACGGTCTTTACCACAGCCAGCGCGATGCCCAAAAAGCATTGCGCAGTATCGCCGATCAAAACCAGCTGTGCTTGAATGTACTCGGCCTTGAAAAGACCGCCAAAGGACGCCCCTGTTTTGCCTACCAGTTAAAAAAATGCAAGGGCGCCTGCATCGGTCAGGAGCAGCCGCACGAACATGCCGCGCGCCTGCTGATGGCGATGAGCAAGCTTAAACTGGCCACCTGGCGCTATCCGGGCGCGGTGGGGCTTCAGGAAGGCGACGAGATTCATGTGATCGATCACTGGTGTTATCTGGGTACCGCCAAAAATGAAGCGGAAATCCACGACTTGTTGAATTCAAGCCGCCCGGCATTTGACCGCGACACTTACCTGATTCTTAGTAAGACCTTGAAAAAACCGGTGCGCTTGATACCTGTTGCAAGGTGATATTCAGCATTGGGATGGCTGAGTATTTCTCTCTAGGTTAGTGCAGTGTGAAAGGGTGAATTTATGTTAAAAAGTTGATAAGTAGCTACGCATAAAAAAACCAGTACAATTTAGCGGCTCTGTTTGTTGAGTTGTCAAGTCAAGATGAAATTCGTGAAAAATATAAACGAGGCGGAACGGCAGACCTTGTTGGACGCCTTCCGCTATGCGCCGTGGGCGCGCTTTCGGCAGCACCGCATGCGGTGCTGCTCAGCGCCAAGGGTTACCTGATCGCACAACTGGCCGATATTATCGATGCGGATCGGGATACGGTGTCCGGCTGGCTGGACGTCTGGGAGCAGTTCGGTTTGTTGGGCCTGCGGGACCGGCATCGTCCCGGACGCCCGCGCAAGGGCGCCGAGGCAGATCGGGAACAGCTGTTCCAGGCGGTGCAAGCGGCGCCCCACCAGCTCCGGGCATTGCCGCTGCAGTTTCAGGAACGGACAGGTTTCTCGGTGTAGCGGGAGACGATCCGGCGTTGACTGAAAGAGCAAGGCTGGGCCTGGAGGAACAAGGGTGATCGTTTTCAGGTGATTCATGAATTGGCCTTTTTGAAAGGCTAACAATAACAAGCCCCCGGCTTTGCCTAGGGTGATCTAACTCTTTACCTACCTTCCTCCCCGCAACACGTCATCCGGTGCAATACGGCTAATGTTTATCCTGCAAGCTAAACATCCATCTTGGCAATCGCTTCGGCCGAAGGCTTAACGAAAAAATAAAGCAATCCGATAAAGGCAATGATTCCGCCCGCGATTAAAAGTTCTTCTGATTTGGCTTGCGTCAACATCGCTATGCACACCCCTAAACCAGTCGCCGGAACAAACGCCGGTACTTCGAAGCGGCCCTTCACTTTGTCTTTTCTCTGTAAGACAATGAGGGCGAGGTTCACGAGCGAAAAACAAATAAGCAGTAAAACGCTGGTCGCCCGCGCTAAATCTGAAATGTCTCCGCTCAAGGCTAAAATCAGAAGCACCACGAGCAAGATTAGAATGGCTCGATGCGGAGTTAACCGTTTCGGATGAATCTTCGCCAAAAATTTGGGTAACAGCCCTTGGCATGACATGCCATAAAGAAGGCGCGAACCCATCACGTAGTTTAAAAGTGCGGTGTTCGATACCGCGATGAGCGCAATCAGACTAAAAACCACCGGCGGAAACCCAGGGGCTGCCTTGCCGATCACGTCAACGAGCGGCTGTTTCGATGCCGCCAGCTCCGTTGCCGGGATGACCGAGACAGCGACAATGCTGATCGACATGTAGATGAGGGACGAAATGGCCACCGACAGAAGCAGGCCTATTGGCAATGTCCGCTCAGGTTCGACGACTTCTTCACTTATGTTCAACATATCCTCAAAGCCCACAAAAGAGTAAAAGGTAAGAACGGCTCCGCCTAGAAGAAGAGGAACCGTGAGATCGCCGACTGGATTTTGTACCGTGGTCGCATCAAGGTAATTGACGGGACCAACAAAGCTTAACCCCATTAAAATGATAAAAAGGAGACCGCAGATTTCAATGGCGGCTAGAAAACTATTGGTCCACATCGTTTCCCGAATGCCCATAAAAATAATAATGGCTAAAGAGAGCGCTAAGCCAATAATAATGACAGGCTCTGAACATAGCGGGAAAAGTCCCGAAAAATAGCCGGCAAAAACCCGGCACGCGGTAGCCATCGACGTAAGGCCGGACGCAAGTACCGCAAGGCCCACGACATAAGCCAAGAAAGGACTCCCGAAAGCTTTATGCGTAATGTAAGACGCGCCCCCAGCACGCGGGTAGCGCGAGCCTAACGATGCATAAGAAAGTCCGGTAAACGAGGCGGCGATCATGCTCACCATAAAGGCCATCCAGACGGCGTTGCCCACGTAACCCGCGGCTTTCCCGACCAATCCATAGATGCCCGCCCCCAAAATATCGCCCACGCCGTAAAGAACGAGCGGCCACAAAGTAATATGTTTTTTTAAGCTCGCTTTATGGGTTGCCATTTTTTCATGGTTCCTACTGTAAACCTGAATTTCGCAGTTGAAGCAGTTTAAAGGATGATCTTTTTTGTCTAATGTTCAATAGTGCCATAGGTTTTATGGGGCTTACGGCAATATTAAAACACTAGAGCATTTATTTTCTAGTGAGAAACATAGCCTGAATGCCTGAAGAAGTTCAGGCATTCATCGGCATGAAACTGATCCATTAATTGGCCGACAGTGCGCCCGAGATTGTCATCAGTGGAATACAGCTTTTAACTTTTTCCACCCCAAGGCGATGTCCGGGCAGAAGACCGGCCTCGGCTGCTAAGAACCCGAACTTGCAGAGGTTGGGCGGTTTTACCTAAACTATGCCGGTGTCCACTTCAATTCCAGCGCATTATGAAATCAACCGCCCAAATCATTGCCGGCTTGGCCTTGACAGGATTGCTCGGCGCCTGCTCCGGGCACAAGCCCGCCGTCAACACGACTAGCATCCCCGCCGTCAAGCCCCAAACCCAGGCCGAACGGAAAACGTATGACATCCCGCCTCCGAAGCTGCCTGGCCAATGGACCGTCGAGGATACATTGCACGTTTACGGCCAATACGCGACCCGCGAACTCACCCCCTACTTCACCAAAGCCAAGGTGGCCTACCCTCCCAGGGAAGTCACCTTCATCGCCTTGAAGCAGGAAAAGAAACTGGAACTATGGGCCAGGGACAGCGGCGAGTTCCGCTTCATCCGCGACTATGACATCCAGTCCGCCAGCGGCGTGGCCGGCCCCAAATTGCGCCAGGGCGACAAACAGGTACCGGAAGGCATTTATCGCATCGAGGCGTTGAATCCCAACAGCCATTACCACTTGTCGATGAAACTGAATTACCCCAACGAATTCGACCTCGTCCATGCCTGGCAGGAAGGACGCGCCGATCCGGGCTCGGATATCTTCATCCATGGTCGAGCCGCGTCCATCGGTTGCCTGGCCATGGGCGATAAAGCGATAGAGGAACTTTTCGTCCTCACCGCCCACGTGGGTGCCGAAAAGGTGAAAGTCGTCATTGCCCCGCACGACCCCAGGATCTCCCCTCTGGAGGCTGACGCCGAAGCACTTCCGGAATGGACCCCGGAGCTTTATGCGCTCATCTCCCGCGAAATCAAAGCCCTGTCACCTGGGATGAAGTCGGCAAAAATCGGGTTGTGACCCATCAAGGCTGAATATTGTTAGCCAACCTACGCACTCATTCGACTTCGACCGAGCACTACCGACCATAACCGGACGATCAGGAAAGGACGGCTCAATTTCACGTTGGGCTAAAATAAACACGCCGCCACTTTTTGAAAAAACTGTCTTTGACCGGGAATGGTTTTTCAAGTAGAACGTAATCCAACTGCTATTTTCAATCAGCACGGACTTTAAAACATAGCAGGCTTTGATCTGCTTATCAGTGTTAATGATGCTATTTTTCTTAAAAATACCGAGTCTATATAAAGAGTTAGATAATAGCTTATTAGGCGACTGGTACTTTGATGTGGAGTAGCATGAAACTCTATGATAAAGCCGGTGCCCATTCTTTATCATTTACTGTCCAGTGCTCAACTGAGTGCACATTCCCGACGACTTATACCCACTCAACCCATTTTAGTCTTTAGAGGGCCTCTGACCATTAAATCAGGCGTGATATGAACAACTCGAACAAAAAGACAGCAGTACAGGCAGCACAGCTGCGACAGCTGTTTTCTGCGAGCAATCGGTCACTGGTTACCAGCACACTGCTCGCAGTCATCCTTGCCCATCTGCAGCGCGAAGTGATAGCGTCTTCAGTGGTTCTTGCGTGGCTTTCCCTAGTCGGGTTGGTCGCATTTTTTCGGGCGCTTCTTGTAAAAGCTTATCAAGGTTCCCCGCTGGATGACGATACCGCTACTCATGTGTGGTTGATACGGTTTCGTGTTGGCGTTCTAGCTGTCGGTACGGTGTGGGGATCAGCCGGCTTTCTGATGTTCCCTCCCAATGATCCGCAGTATCAGATGTTTCTGGTCTTTATGCTGGCCGGCCTGTCGGCTGGCGGGGTGGTTGCATTTTCGGCTGATCTGATCTGTGCAATTACATTTTCCATAACAACCCTCCTGCCAATCGTGACTCGTTTGTTTATAGCAGGTGATAGCTTGTCTTTGGCAATGAGCATGGCAGGTATGTTGTACCTAAGCTTTATGGTCCTCAGCTTACTGAATATTAACAGGAGCATCACTGAGAACATTATTTTACGCCTCGAAGCCGTTGCTCGCGAGGAACTACTGCGGACTAATGAGGAACGCTATCGTTTGCTGCTGAAGCATTCGCCGGTTGGTATTTTTCATTACGACACGAATCTCGTCATTACTTATTGCAACGAACGTTTAGCCGATATTCTGCACAATTCAGTTGACGGCATCGTCGGTTCGGATATGAAAAAATTCAACAATCAGTCCATCCTTTCGGCCTCTAAAAAAGCTCTGGAAGGCGAAACGGTCTTTTACGAAGGGCAATATTGCCCAACTTCCAACGATGCAGGCATATGGATAGACATGACCTGCGCACCATCCCGTGATGAAACTGGAAAGATCGTGGGCGGTATTGTTATCGTTCGGGACATCACTGAGCGTAAGCAGGTGGAATATGAGCTAAAAGCCAGTGAGGCCAAATTCCGTTCGGTTATTGACATTTCCCCCATACCAATGGCCTTGACTGATGAGCAATTAAACATCATCTTCCTGAATCCGGCATTCGTGCAGACTTTCGGTTACAGCATAGAGGATATTCCAACTCTGGCGGACTGGTCTCTGAAAGCCTATCCTGATCCGGATTATCGGCACTGGGCCGAGGCTGCCTGTCCCCTGAGACAGAAACAAACCGAACAGGGACAGTCTGACTTGGCGCCTTTAGAAGAGGCTATTCGTTGCAAGGATAATAGCATTAAAACCGTGTTAGTTTCTGCCGCCACGATTTATCGCAATCTCACGAGTGTGTATTTGGTGATACTGTACGATATTACTGAGCGCAAACAAATTGAAGGAAAACTTAACTCTATTTTTAATGCGTCAGTGGAAGGCATTATTACTTTCGACACATCCGGCATCATCGTATCCGTGAATGCCGCCGTAGAAACTATTTTCGGCTATCAGCCGGAAGAGTTGGTTGGTTATAGCATCAACAAGCTCTTGCCATCATCGCCAAGTTCCAGCTCGCTTCATGCAGCAGAACGTGTTGGCCAAATTCAAGAGATTGAAGGTCTGCACAAAAACGGTTCTGTAGTGCCTCTGGATCTGTCCACAGCGGAGTTTGTAATCGGTACTGCGCACTATTTTACCTATATAGTCCGCGACGTGAGTTTACGCAAACACCGGGAACAACAGGACAAGGAACATCTCAATGAACTCGCCCATGTCACTCGCCTGGGGCTGATGGGTGAGATGGCATCCGGCATTGCGCATGAAGTCAACCAGCCTCTGTCAGCGATTGCCAGCTATACGCAAGTCAGTTTAAACCTGATTAACGTTGAAGATCCTGATCTGGTAAAGCTCACCGAGACCTTACTCAAAACCCAGCAACAGGCGTTAAGGGCGGGACGGATCATTCATCGCATGCGAGAGTTCGTCAAATCCCATGCCAAACATCGCTCCACTGCGGATATTAATGCTTTGATTCACAATTCTGTCGACCTGTGTATGGCTGAACTTAAACAAAACGATATACGGCTAACCTTTGAACTGGACAACAACCTGCCGCGGATCTTTGTTGATCAAATACAAATTGAACAGGTCATACTGAACCTGATCCGAAACAGCGTTGATGCCTTAAAAGACTTATCCGCAACACAACAACGCCACATACTCATCCGTAGTGAATTAACCCTAGATAATAAGATACAGGTCATGGTGAAAGACAATGGGCCGGGACTTGATGAAGAACAACAAAAAAAAATAGTGATGCCTTTTTACACCACCAAGGCAGAAGGTATGGGCATGGGACTGTCCATCAGCCGCTCACTAATCGAAGCCCATGAAGGTACTTTGTATTTCAACAGCAAACCTAAAAAAGGCAGCACTTTTTATTTCACGCTGCCAATACGGTAAAAACTTGATTAAGTATTAGGAGGATTCTGTCGCAACTATTCATAAGGGAGACCTGGTGACATCCGGATGAAAAGCCACCCTTGGCTTGTAAATAACGGTGATTTATGCTGAAACATCTTAAAAAATATACACTTAGCTTATCTTGTGAAAAATATAGATTATTTTTTTTAGACAAATTATCAACAAAACCTACTCATTACATCAAGGCGGAAGGGGGACGCATAAATAAGTATATTTGTTGCACCATCACAACCGCCTTGCTGATAGGAGCCCCCGCTAAAGCATCCGCAGGCGGGTTTGCGCTGTTTGAGCATAGCGCCAGCGGAATGGGTAATGCCTTTGCAGGAGGTGGAGCCAGCGCGGAGGATGCCAGCAGCATCTTCTTTAATCCTGCAGGCATGACCTATCTACCTGACAACCAGTTGGTGATGGCGGGACATGCGCTCCGTCCTTCAGCGAAGTTTAGCAATAGCGGCTCACATAGTTCCAGTGGCTTAGCCACTTCAGGAAGCAACGGTGGCGATGCAGGAGACTGGGAGTTCATACCGAATATTTATTTTGCCAAGGCGCTCAATAACAACGTGAAGTTCGGCGTTGGCATTAATGCTCCATTCGGCTTCAAAACTAATTATGACAATGGTTGGGTAGGACGATACCAAGCCTTGAACTCAGAACTCAAAACAATCAACATAAATCCCTCGATTGCCTTCAAGGCCAGCGATAAGATTTCCTTAGGCCTGGGATTCTCGGCTATGTACGCGGATGCGGAACAAAGCAATGCAGTTGATTTCGGCACTATTTGTGCTAATGCACTGAGAGGTTGCGGTATAGGCGCGACCTCCCAAAAACAAGACGGCTTGGCACATGTGAAAGTCGATGATTGGGGCTATGGCTGGAACGCAGGGGTGATTTTCCAGATTACCCAGGCTACCCGGCTGTCTCTAGCTTATCGCTCGCAAGTAAATCTAGTACTGAAAGGCCATGCGGATTTCAACAACATACCTGCGGCTTTCTCTTTATCGCCTGCTCTCACGGCCGGATTTGCTAACAGCTCAGTAGACGCTAAGTTCACCGCGCCTGATAGTGCCTCTGCCTCCATCTTCCATCAAATCAACGACCAGTTTGATGTAATGGCTGATCTCACCTGGATGCACTGGAACAAATTTCAGGACGTGACGGTAATGCGCACCTCTGGAGCATTAGCGGGCCAAAGTTTGAGCAGCGTCCCTCAAAACTGGAATAACACCATTCGCGCCTCACTGGGTGCGAGTTATCACCATAGTGATGCCCTTAAATTGCGCACTGGCTTGGCCTATGATAAGCATCCAGGTTCCTCGGAATTCCTGACGCCGCGCAACCCTGACAATGACCGTATCTGGCTTTCGGTCGGCGCGAATTATAAGTTCACGCCGACCACCAGCATGGATATAGGTTACACTCATATCTTCGTGGATGATGCCACCCTGAACAAAACTACCGATACTTCCATCGCTGCACTGAGGGACACTGTGAAAGGAAGTTACAACAGTGATGTAAACATATTCAGCTTGCAATTATCGCTCACCTTCTGAGGCTGTTGACACACCGGCAAAAAGGGTGCGGTTAGAATGGCACTTACTTAATAGATAACCCGCCGAATTAATTAAATAAAGGGCCGGCTTGGTGGTAAGCTTTAGCCCTGTAGGTTGGGCTGACGAAAGGAAGCCCAACGGAACGGCGCCGAAAAGTGTTGGCTTCGTACCCCAGCCCAACCTTGTACTGGTGAATGATCGCATGAGCCATAATTCTTGTTCCTGCCTGTAAAGGCTACCGGCAAATTTTCACCAGGGCCGCTCCACGGCGTGCCGAACTTGTCCATCAACGCAATCCGGGGACCGGGCCGGAAGGCGGGCTGCAGCGGCATGGTTGCCTTCCGGCCGTCGGGCCAGGGGTTCGAGACGCCTGCTGCAAGTACCCGATGGTTTTGTCTCAACGCAGGAACTACTACTTCCGCGTGTACGTCATCTCCATCATCTTCCATTCCTTGCCGCCGGGATGAGTCCCGTACATGTCGAACGTCTGGGTATTCCTATCCACGATCTTCCAGATAGCGCGATGCTTCATATATCCTCCGCCCGGTTCGGCGTGCTGGCCTTTCAAGGTGATGGTCTTGCCGTCTGTGCTCGCAGTGCCTTCCATCGTGAAGATCCCGGTTCCCATGGTAGACATCCAGCTCGTCACATACCGCTTGAGCAAGTTGTCATAGGCTGTAATCTCGATCCCGGAGAACGGCTGTCCCATCATTTGACCGGTCAATTCCTGCTGAAGAAAGCGCCCGTCCAGCAGTATCTTCATTTCCGCGGAGCCGGTCGATTCCGTGGGGGGCTTGTTGGGCTCCATCCATTCCTTGGTTTTAGTTGTCCAGCTTCCCGCAAGGCTTGCCAATTGCTTGTGCTGCTCGCCCGGCGCGGCCAGCTTGGTATAGACCTCCATCATCGCTTGCGGGTCCATTGATTTTTCCGCCTTCTTGCCCTTCGCCATGGCGACGGATGCCGCCAACATGATACAGAGACTCATGAGAGTGAGTTGTGCGTAACGCATGGTTTCCTCCTTTCAGAGTGTAGTTAGAAAGTCATGTGTAAACTAGGCCCATCGAGTGGGGCGCCGCCTGTCCCTAATATAGTGGTATACGCACTAAGCCGATGGGTGGCGACGCTATGAAAGCGCTTGGCGATATACCCATGATCGACCTCTTGCTGTTGGCTATAACCTTTTTCAAGTACCAACTTGGCAGCATCCTGTTTGAATTCCAGGCCATATTTAGGCTAATTGTATTTTTTTTAGTTACTCATGGGCACCTCTATGGGCAGAATAAATTCTGCCTTTAGAGGTGTCCGGCTTTATTAAACCATTTCAATTTGTAGTGGTCTAATAAAAACGGACACGCCGCTACATAACCTGAGTTCGGGATAAGAACACTGAGGATGAGCGCCGCCCTTTTCGTGTAAGATTTAAAGAATCTCTGCCAGATTGAGCACACGCGTCACCGCTCTCACTTTAATTTTGCGGTCAACCTGATGGCGGGCATTACGGCCTATTGCCTGTCCGACAACAAGCCCACGTTGTCTCTGACCAAGGTCAATCTCTTGCATTCAGCTTAATGGCTTATCCCGAACTCAGGTTATGTAAGATTATCATTCGACTACGCATAAAGCGGTTATTGCGGCCTATGGACTTCTTAACATATTGGCAATTTAGTGAATCTGATCCGATATTTCCGATAGGCAACACTACCGCTCATTGGAGCACTGGGGCTGCGCAGTGTCGCAAACCGGTTTCCGACGCTTCAGCACATTATCTGCGCTTACAGTGAAAAATCTTTTCTAACTTTCACCGCCCACATACCAAAAATCTTATAATTCCTCATAAGTTGATTTTAAAGTTCACCTGTTAACGCTAACTCTACAGTTATGAGAACCGCCAGAATCTTATTTTGTTTGATGTTAATCATTGTCGTCCACGGTGCTTTCGACTGGCTGACTAACCGACCGCAGGATGTCGGTGGCGATGTGCCGGCCGGCAAATTAATGAGTTTATCTTTTGCATCGTCTCGAGAAGGCTTTAAGTCTCCGTTACCTGAGCATATTAACGAGGATTTACGGCTGATTGCGGATAAAACCTATACCGTCCGCACTTACTGCATTCTTGGCGGAGAGCCGACCGCTGATATTGCCCGTAAATACGGCGTCAATATGATCCAGGGCGGTTGGCTGGGACCAGACCCTGATCACAATAAAAAAGAAATCGAGGCGTTGATCCAATCGGTTAACGCTCATCCTGACGTGGTCAAGCGAGTCATCGTTGGCAATGAGGTACTGCTTCGCCAAGACATGGATATTGACGGTTTGATCAGTTATATCCGGCAGGTTAAACAAGCGGTTAAGCAACCGGTGTCGTACGCCGATGTTTGGTCGAACTACATGAAATATCCCCAACTGATCAATGAAGTGGATTTTATTACCATCCATATATTGCCTTACTGGGAAGACGAACCGGTTCCGATTGAGCAGGCAACTGAACATATTGAGAAAGTCGTTCGTCGCATCAAGGATCAAGCGCTCAGCATGAGGCAAAACAAGCCTATCCTGATCGGGGAGTCCGGCTGGCCCAGCGTCGGCCGACAGCGCGGCAGGGCAGTGCCGAGCATCGTCAATGCGGCCAAATTTACTCGCAGCCTGCTTCAGGTCGCCACTCGCCATAATTTCGACTACAACATCATCGAAGCTTTTAACCAACCGTGGAAATATGATTTTGAAGGCGTAGCCGGTGCTAATTGGGGATTATTGTCGACCGATCATAAACCGGTTTTCCCATTAACCGGTCCAGTCTATGAAAATCCTGCTTGGCCGATGCATTTTGCTTTAACGACAGGCTTATGGCTGTTGATTGTCGCGGCTTGTGGCAAAAATCTGCAAAGCATTTCCGCAACGCGCTTGCTGGCGTTTCTGGCTTTGACGCAAGCCTTTAGCGTGTGCCTGATTACGCTGGCGGATTTTCAGTGGTACACCAGTTACAGCCTCTGGCAACGCGCCTATACCCTGGCTGTGATTGCAGCGAATGCCGCATTGGCCGGGTTACTGATCCAGCGCTGCCATGCTATTTTGAGCGATGCGCCCGATACGCCGCAATTAGCGGCCCGGCTAAAAATCGGCTACCTGTTTTTCATGCTGTTGGCGCTTTATAAAACCTACAGCCTGGCTTTCAATGGCCGCTACCTGAGCTTTCCGGTCGAGCAGTTCGCCATTCCTGCGCTGGGCGTATGCGCTTTGAGCGTTTGCTTGTGGCTACGCCAGCGCCGACTATCACTGGAATTCGCCAGCCTGAGCGGCGCAGTCCCGCCTACTCGCCATGACCGCACGCTGGCTTATCTGATCGGCGCCGGCGTCATCGCCTTGATCTTGGGTGAAACCACAGCATTTATGACTGCGCATGATTTCATTCTGGAACATCCGGGCTTTTACGAAGGCCTGCCGTTCGCGTTAAGTTATACATTTTATAATCAGCAATTGCTGGCTTGGCTGCTGTGCATATCCATCCTGGCAGTCCCGTTTTGGGCGAATGCCCAGCATCAATTGCAGGAAGCTGAGGGGGGCGTGGACGAATAATTCGCGAGCAACGATATTCCCGTTGGGCAGATAATCAGCTAGGATCGACATCACGAGCACTCTCTGCACCGTTGTAATTTTAAGTTGCTAATCCCAAAGGCAAACGTGAAAATCGGAACACCAAAGCGGTAATATCGGTTACAGTCAATCGACTTTTTAGACTCAGTAAAAGGTAATAAATATATGCCAAACATATCCTTACCTCCACAAAAGCAGCTGACCGCTATGCTGGGTCACCCAGTCGCGGAAAATCCCATTGATCAGATGTTCGATGCGGTCTACGCTCACTACGGCCTTCACTGGCAGTTCTGGAAATCTGACGTTACTTCGGAAGACAAAATTGCGGCAGCTATAGCCGGTATCAGGGCATTAGGATTTGCCGGTGCCTGTATCACAGTGCCATATAAGGTAGTCTCCCTACCTCATCTGGATGAAGTTGATGAGGATGTCAGGGCGATTGGTGCGGCCAATTATATGACTATCAGGGACGGACGCCTTATCGGGCATAATAATGACGGTAAGGGTGTCGTCAAAGCCATACAGAAGGTAACACCGATAAAAGGGAAGCGGGTTGCCATGCTGGGAGCAGGCGGCGCAGGCAGGGCCATGGCGGTCGAACTAGCCTGGGCCGGGGCTTCGCACCTGACCCTCATAACCAGAAGGGAATCCCAAGGCATCGAGGTTGCGCAAACCGTGACCAGAGCCTCGGGCGTTCCTGCTGAGTGGATGCAATGGGTTAGTGAAGTTTCGGTTCCTGAAGGTACGGATATTCTGATGAACGCTACTCATCTGGGGGCGGCGCCTCAGCAAGAGCTTGTACCCATTAATTGGGAAACTGTTTCCAAGGACATAACCGTAGTGGATGTCATTACCAATCCGCGCATTACGCCCTTTCTAAAGACTGCGCATGATAAGGGCTGCTCGATTGTCGATGGCGTGGAAATGTTGGTGCAGCTGGCGATGCAGATATTTGAAGAGTGGACCGGTATCAAACCCGATGAAGCTATATTTCAGCGGGCTGTTGCCAAGGCCCTTGGAGAATAGTCGTAGAGAAGGATTGTTGGCGTTCTATAGCTTGGGGACTGGTCAAGTCGCTGCCGGGTTTCCAGCGACTGCACACGCAAATGGCGCAATTTTGTCACCAGCTCATCAACACTCCAGTCCGGCTTGGCAGTTTGATAGCTGAAATCGCTCATGCGGCAAAACCGCCGGCATCGAAAACGCCCTCGAACAACGGAGAACTCAAATAGCGCTCTCCCGAATCCGGCAGCACGACGACAAAGGTTTTACCGGCATTTTCCGGACGCTTGGCAACACGCACCGCAACAGCCACCGCAGCGCCGGAGGAAATACCCGACAATATGCCTTCCTCGCTGGCAAGCCGGCGCGCATAGACTATGGCCTCTTCATTGCTGACCTGCTCGATCTCATCAACTAGCGACAGGTCGAGCACGTCCGGTACAAACCCCGCACCGATACCCTGGATTTTATGGGGGCCGGGTGTTAGCGGTTCCCCGGCACGACGTTGGCTGAGCACCGGACTCGCCTCAGGTTCAACGGCAATCGAAACGATAGCCTTGCCTTGTGTCTGCTTGAGGTAACGGGAAACGCCGGTAATCGTCCCGCCGGTGCCGACGCCGGACACTAAAATATCGATAGCGCCGTCAGTATCGTTCCAAATCTCGGGCCCGGTGGTTTGCTCGTGAATAGCCGGGTTAGCCGGATTTTTAAATTGTTGCAGCAATACATACCGCCCGGGATCGGACGCGGCAATTTCCTCGGCTTTTGCGATCGCGCCGCTCATGCCTTTAGCGCCTTCCGTCAGCACCAGCTTGGCGCCGTAGGCAATCAATAACTTGCGGCGCTCCAGACTCATGGTTTCCGGCATCGTCAAGGTCAACGGAATGTTCCGTGCCGCCGCGACAAACGCCAGCGCAATGCCGGTATTGCCGCTGGTCGGCTCGACGA
>Ga0208262_1000087_pt1 | contig 45775 bp, 35 predicted proteins | sample LakWasMet15_LOW5_2_FD_183863 | JGI IMG/M metagenome (GOLD analysis project Ga0208262, IMG submission 183863) | Freshwater sediment methanotrophic microbial communities from Lake Washington under simulated oxygen tension - Sediment Metagenome... | ecosystem: Environmental > Aquatic > Freshwater >... | reverse complement strand
GCTCACCTCTTCCCATCCCGAACAGAGTAGTTAAGCCCGCCTGCGCAGATGGTACTGCAGTTATGTGGGAGAGTATGTCGTCGCCTTTCTTTATTGAACCCCAACCTGAAAAGGTTGGGGTTCTTTTTTTTAATAGGAGCAACGTGTCACTTTGTTCGATCCGTCGCCTTTCTTTTGAAAAACCCTGTTTCTAACGAAACGGGGTTTTTTGTTTATAGAGGTATTTGGAAATTATTCCCGAAATCAATTTTCTCTAGGACATCAGAATATTGTTTTGTCTGCTCATTGAATCTCCTCAGATAAAATGAATCACAGTTAAATTGTAAATTAATTTGAGTATTTCTGAAAAGTTCGTGAGCTGTTTTCATTTTTTTTGCATTGAGTCCACGGGCAATACTTAAATGGGCGTGAGCATTTTTGATTTTGAAACCTAAATATTGATGCAAATCTACAATGAGATTATTGAGGTATTGTTGTGAAGTTGGATCCGGTGTAATGAAAAATGTCTTTTCGCCAAAAGAATCCCAAGCATTTAAAGTCACTTTTTGTGGAATGACTGTCTTGCAGAATTCCCTAATCTTTTCAAGGTGAACTAGAAGAGAGAGTTTATCTTCAAAGTTGATTACTGTAATATGAGCCGCCGCATTAGCGCTGCCAAACCAGCCAATGTGATTTTGGAGTAATTTTTTATGGGACTTAATCAAAGTCGATTGCTCAGAATTGGGAAAAATGACCAATGAGAAAAGTGGAATGGGACGTGTCATATTTCTTTAAACCGTTTTTAATGGATATCCACAAATCTTATTAATCGGACACTCCCCACATTTAGGAGTAGGCCTACAAATTTCCCTTCCCAAAAACGAAATAGCCATACCTATTTCTCCCCAAATAGCTTTTGGTAACACTTGCATCAATTGCTTTTCGACTTTGTTACCATCTTTAGATTCGCTAATTAATCCAATTCTGGGAGCTACACGGATTACGTGTAAATCGGCAATAATTCCCTCTGTTGGAACATTGGCTTCGCGCATTATGACATTAGCGGATTTTCGTCCGATTCCTTTCAGGGTAGTTAGTCCATCCATCGTAAGTGGAATATTTTCGTCTTTTTTAATGGTTTGTGCAATTTCTATTAGCCAATTGGCTTTTGTACCAAAATTTCGAACTTTGGAAATATGAGGAATTAATGTCTCCACATTCGAAACGGAAAGACTTTCCATATTTGGGTACACTTCAAATAATGCCGGGGCAATTTTGTTTATATTGGCATCGGAATCTTGGGCAGAAAGTACAACCATTACCATTAATTGATATAAATTATGATAGTCCAGCGGATGTTTTCTTCCTTTGTATTTGGTTAGAATTGGAGCCAATTTCTCGGCCCAATCATTTGAGGGTTCAAATAAATTCATAATTTAGTTTTTATCTTTAAAAAAAAATACTGATAATTCCCCAGTTCGATTTGGGGATTATCAGTATAAAGTTAAGATAAAAATACTAAAAGTTTGTTTTTGCTTTTATGAATTCTTCCAATACTGTGGTTTTGTATCAGTAGTCCTTTGAAACCAGTAATCTTGGGTTACTTTATGACCATCAAGAGTTTTTAATTTTCTTTCAAAAATCCAGATTGTAGGATTAAAAACCATATCGGTTACGGCCACGGTATATGATTGAGGATCTTCTTCCGCTTTTTTCTTTTCTTCTTCAAGCACTACTTCAAATCCGTTGTGTTCCAAAAGTTTTTTCAAGAAATCTTTACGGCTTTCGTCAACGCCTTTTTCAACAAAAGTGACTCTTGTTTCTCCGATGCTTCCAAATGAATGTTTTCCGTCTAATGATGCCATAACTTATTTATTAAAAACGTTGCTTAATTCAAAAATGTAATCGTATAATGGACTGTATAAACCAAGAACCAGAATACCCAATACTGTAATTATCAGACCCAAACGCATATAAATCTTGCTTTTGAAAAAAGGAATTGGATTCTCACTTTTTCTGATGAACATTGCTCTTACCACCAATAAATAGTAGTAAAGTGAAATGGTTACATTGACCACTGCCAAGAAAACCAATAGATAATATCCTTTGCTAGCAGCAGCTGCGAATAGAAAGAATTTACCAAAAAATCCCGCCACTGGTGGTATTCCCGCTAAGGAAAACAAAGCCAACATCATCACGAGGCTCAAATTTGGATTTGTTCGGTACAAACCATTATAATCGTCCCTATTTTCTTTCCCAGTTTGTGATGAAATGGCTTGAACCACTCCGAAAGCTGCCAAATTTGTGAATATGTAAACCATTATAAAATACACGACAGTTGCAGTTCCCAATTGTGTTCCCGTGATTAATCCCAATAAAATAAATCCGGCTTGGGCAATTGATGAAAATGCCAAGAATCGTTTCATATTTTGTTGACGCAAAGCAAATAAATTACCAATAAACATTGTGGCAAGCGCTATCACATAAACTATGTTTTCCCAAACGTGTATCAATGGTTTTAGAACCGTAAACAATAAAATCATCAAAATAAATGCTGCTGCACCTTTTGAAATTACCGATAAATAGGAAGCAACCCCAATTGGAGCTCCTTCATAAACATCAGCTGTCCAAAAGTGGAATGGAACCAAGGAAATTTTGAATCCCAGTCCCGCAAAAAAGAGCACAAAACCTAATATTGTCAAGTTGGTTGTTGTGAGTACTCCAATGATATCAGCAAAATAAATAGAGCCTGTCGCTGCATACAATAACGAGATTCCAAACAAGGAAACTCCTGATGCCAGTCCTGCCGAAAGTATAAATTTAACTCCAGCTTCACTCGAAATTCTTTTGGAAGTTTCCCAAGCTACCAAAGCAGCCACAGGTAATGTTGATAATTCTAATCCAATGTAAAACATTAGAAAATCACCTGCCGAAATCATAAAATACATTCCCAGAAGTGAAGAAAATAACAACATAAAAAACTCGGTTCCTTTATTCAGAGGAATCATTTTTTCTTGAATCCAATCGGCAGATTGAAGTAGTACTATTAATACGCCTACGTTTAGTACGTTTTTAAAGAAGTGAATTAAAGTGTTTGTACGGAACATTCCGCCAAATAAACTACTTTCTTCAATGGCAAAAAAGCCTATAATGGTGTGAATACCAAACAGAAACAAAGCCAAATGTATGATGCTCCCTTTTTTGTCTTTATGTATGAAAATTTCGCCCACAATCAACAATAATAGAATTGTCAATAGGAAAATTTCTTGTCTCATTGCGATAAAACTGTTCAAATTCATTTTCGTTATTTATTATAAATGATTTAATACTCCTTGAATAAACGGTTGGACACTTTCCATTGTCATATCGCTCAACCAAAGCGGTGCTACTCCCATACCCATCATAGGAATTAATAGCAACATTATACCTGTTACCTCGAACCAAGTTACCTTGGGCAAGTCTAAAAATTCTTCATTTTTAACTTCTCCCATCAACATAATTCCTAGCACTCGAAGAATATATACTGCAGTAACTACAATTGCCGATACCGAAATTACAGTCGCTACTCTATAAAACATTTCTTCGTGTTGGAATGCGCCTACAAAAATGTTCATTTCGGCAATAAAACCACTAAATCCAGGTAATCCCAATGAAGCCAATCCCGCTATAACATAAATGACGGAAATGAATGGCATAACTTTTAATAAACCACCTAATTTGGTGATGTCTCTGGTGTGTGTTCTTCCGTAAATCATTCCGATTAAGGCAAAGAATAAGGCTGTCATAAATCCGTGGGAAAGTGATTGTAAAATAGCACCGTTCCAAGCGGTTTTGTTCAACATTAACAAAGCAAACAACACCATTCCCAAGTGACTCACCGAGGAATATGCATTGATATATTTTAAATCGGTTTGTTTTAAAGCCCCAAAAGCGCCATAAATAACTCCCGTTGCGGATAAAATGATGAAAAACCAAGACCATTCAATGGCTCCCAATGGCAATAAAAACATTGCAATTCTAAAGACTCCATAACCGCCTAATTTCATTAAAACTCCTGCGTGAAGCATTGATACTGCTGTTGGCGCCGAAGCGTGCCCATCAGGTGACCAAGTATGAAAAGGGAATAATGCACCCAATACGGCAAAGCCAATAAAAGTCAAAGGAAAAAATAGTTTCTGTGCTTCAAATGGAATGTGTACTTTGGCTATTTCCAAGATGTTGAAAGTTAAAGCGCCTCCATCGGCATTGGAATTAAAGTAAATTCCCAAAACGCCAACCAACAAAACTGCCGAAGCTCCCATCAACATTAAGGTCAGTTTCATTGCCGAATATTCTTTTGGTCCTGAGCCCCAAATCCCTATCAATAAATACATTGGTATAACCGCGATTTCGTAGAAGACAAACATCGTGAACAAGTCGATGGAAATAAAGAATCCATAAACTCCTGTGGCTAAAACCAACAGTGAAATGAAAAATTCTTTTGGTAAATCGTCCGTTTTCCAAGAAATGAAAACTCCAGCCAAAACTACAATCGAGGTTAACAATAATAGCGCAACCGAAATTCCATCAACCCCAATGGCATAATGGACATTGAAATTTTTGAACCAAACCGTATCTTGTGTAAAAAGCATAATGCTTTTGTTGACGGCTCTTTCTTTAAAGTATGCAAAAAGTAAATTGATAGCCATTCCTAGTTGAATGAAACTTCCAATCATTGAAATAATTCGTGCCTGTTTTAAGCCTTTGGATAAAACCAAAGCTAAAAGCGTGAGTACAGGTACAATTACAAAAAGTGATAAAATATCCATATTAATTTATTGTTATGTCCATAAATAAATGAAAACCAAAGCGACAACTACAACTCCCGATACAAAAAATATAGCGTAATCTTGTAATCTTCCGGATTGCAATCCTTTTATTTTTTCGGAAATAATTACCGTTTTGTTTCCAATGCCTTCCATCGTTCCGTCCACATATTTCTTGTCGAATTTGGCAATTGGTGCTGAAACCCGATCGAAAATTATTTTCTTGGTGACGAACATATAGATTTCGTCGAAATAGAATTTATGATAAGTCCATTTGTAAAACATTCCAAATCCATTAGCAAACCTTTCGGCCAAATCATTTTCTTTTTTATAGAAAACCCAAGCCAAGATGATTCCGGTCAAACCTGTTCCAACAGCTGCTGCAGCCAATGGTAAATTTAAATGAGCTTCGAATGCCACTTTATCTGCAGTCACGAATTCGCTGAAAGGAATAAAACCCGCCACGACACTCATAAAAGCCAAGAACAATAGTGGAAATGCCATTGACATTGGTGATTCGTGAGGAGTGTGTTCGTATTTGGTTTCTTTCCCCCAAAATATTCCAAAATAAAGTCGGAACATATAAAAGGCTGTTAATAATGCCACGAAAAGTCCAACAAAATAAAGCAATTGGTTTTTTTCGAAAGCGGCAACCAAGATTTCGTCTTTACTCCAAAATCCTGCAAATGGAGGCACTCCGGCTATTGCCAATGCTGCAATCAAGAATGTAATATTGGTAATCGGCATATACTTGCGCAAACCGCCCATATCTTTCAAATAATTGCTGTGCACCGCGTGAATAACTGAACCTGCGCCCAAGAATAACAAGGCTTTGAACATAGCGTGAGTAAACAAATGGAACATTGACGCCATATAACCAACGCCTTCGTGACCATCATAACCCGAAACTCCGAGCGCCAACATCATATATCCAATTTGTGACATAGTCGAAAAGGCTAAAACTCGCTTAATATCCGTTTGTGTAACAGCGATTATAGCTGCAAACAAGGAAGAAAAGGCTCCCACGTAAGCCACAATATTCAAGGCGAATCCATCTTCAACAAAATAATACATCGGGAATAATCGGGCAACCAAATAAACTCCAGCAACAACCATTGTTGCTGCGTGAATTAATGCAGAAACCGGCGTTGGTCCTTCCATCGCGTCCGGTAGCCAAATGTGTAATGGGAACATTGCTGATTTTCCGGCGCCACCCATAAATATTAAAAGCAATGCCCAAGTAATTACGGATAATCCCATAAAGGAAGAAGCTCCCCAATTTAAAAGTAAACCTTCACCTTCTGGATTGACGGCATTCAGCGTTTGAAAATCAAAAGTGCCGGCATAATATCCTACTATCAAAATTCCAATCAAGAATCCTAAATCGGCAAAACGAGTGACAATAAAAGCTTTTTTTGCTGCAGCTACTGCCGAAGTTTTGGTGTAGTAATATCCAATTAATAAATAGGAAGAAACGCCCACTAATTCCCAGAAAATATAGATTTGGAAAAGGTTTGTTGCCAATACCAATCCCAGCATCGAAAAGGAAAACAGTGCTAAAAAGGCAAAGAATTTGGTGTAACCGTCATCGCCTTTCATATAACCGCGGCTATAAATGTGCACCATTAAGGAAACTGTAGTCACGACAATTAGCATCATCACGGAAATGGGATCAATCAAAATTCCCATATCGATATGCAAAGTATCGGTGAAGTTCATCCACACGGTTTTTTCTACGAAAGTTTGGTAAACTCCATCCACTTTTCCAGAAACGAAAAAGTATTGGTAAGCAGCATAATACGAAAGCGCAGCCGAGATTGATAATCCCAAAACGCCAATGTAACCTGAAACTGCCGGTTTAATTTGTTGGTTAAAAATTCCCAAAAGCAAGAAAACTGCCAGCGGAATAAACGGAATAAATAATATATAAGTTATGTTCATATTTTCAGAATATTAATACTTCATAATTTCAGTGTCCTTCACTTCAACGGAGCTAATTTGTCTGTAAAGATTAATGATTATTGCAACGGCAAGCGCAGTTTCGGCGGCAGCCACGGCAATAATAAAAATCGAAAAGAAAACGCCTTGCAACACATCCGGATATAAATATTTGTTGATGATTACAAAATTTATCGCAGAAGCGTTCAATAGTAATTCGAGAGAAATTAAAATAGAAATCAAGTTTTTTCTCGTAATAAACCCATAAATACCTATAAAAAACAGAATAGAGGTGAGGGTGAAAATTTCGTAAATGCTAATTCCGGCTATCATAATGTGTCGTCGTTTTTAGTTAGTTTGTCTCCTTTTCCAATGATGATGGCTCCAATCATTGCGGCCAATAATAGAATACTTATTACTTCAAAAGGCAATATGAATCCGCCAGCTTCGTAGCTTAAAAGTCCCATTCCAATATCGGTAACATCGGTAGTTTTAGAATTTTCGACAACAGTAAAATCAGTTGAATAAATGACGGACAAGAAAACGCCGAGTCCAATCAAACAAACCAATCCAGTTAATATTTTTTTGGACAATTTTGCCATTTCCAGTTCCATTTCAATATGATGAACCAACAAAACCGAGAAAATGACTAAGACAATAATCCCTCCTGCGTAAACCGTCAATTGAACGGCAGCCAAGAAATTATAATCAATCAAAAAGTAAATTCCCGCCACGCCAATAAGCACAAACAGTAGATAAATTACTGATCGAAGCATTTGGCGACTTGTTACAGAAGCAATGGCAGCAACAATCATTATCAATGCCAAGATATAAAATACAATTCTTTCCATAAGATTAATCTTCTAATCCAGGCAGTACTTTCGAACCTGGCTTGTTTAAAACTCTAGTGAGGTATGCTCTGTCATAAACGGAATTTTCAAAATTCTGCGCCCATTTGATGGCATCGGTAGGACAGGCTTCAATACATAAACTACACATTGTACACATTCCTAAATGGTAAATATGTTGGTCTATCATTTTTTTCTTTTTGCCGGTAGTTGGGTCAATTTGTCTGTCCCAAATGATTTCAATGCTTCCGTTAGGACAAGCCAGTTCACATTTTTGGCAACCTGTACAACGGTGTTCGTTGTTCTCGTCGTGAGGCATAACCACTTCGCCACGAAAACGTTCGAACATTTTTAAAGTATCTCGATTATCGGGATATTGCTGTGTAATGGCACCTTTTCTGGAATGTAAAAAGTACTTTCCGGTAACACTCATCCCTGTGAGAAGCGATTTTACCGCATTGTATATATCTGAAAAATAACTCATAATTATTAAAATTTAATGGTTAATCCAAGCAAGACCATTAATGCCATCAAAACCAAGTTCATTAAGTTTAAAGGAAGTAAATATTTCCATTCCAATACCAGTAGTTGGTCAATTCTCAATCTTGGAAATGTCCATCTGAACCACATCATTAGAAATATTAATACCAATGTTTTCGCCAAGAACCAGAACACGCCCAATAATGGTATTGATTCCGTTATTCCGAAAGGAGATAAATAGGCTCCAAAAAATACGGTTGTGGCGATTGCCGCGATGATAAACATATTGATAAATTCGGCCAAGAAGAAATAGGCAAACTTCATTCCCGAGTATTCCGTGTGGAAACCGGCACCCAATTCTGATTCGGCTTCCACCAAATCAAAAGGAGCCCTGTTGGTTTCGGCAGTTCCGGCAATCATATAGATGCAAAAAGCGATGATGGCAGGGATGTGTCCTTGAACGATGAGCCAGCCGCTTTTTTGAACTTCGACAATTTGCGAAAGTTGTAATGAACCTGTCATTACCACCATTGTCAACAGCGATAATCCAACGGATAATTCGTAACTGATGGTTTGAACACCGCTTCGCATCGCGCCAATCAAGGAAAATTTGTTGTTGCTGCTCCAACCCGCCAATAAAATTCCAATGACTCCAATGGATGATATAGAGGTCAAAAAGAAGATACCAATATTAATGTCAAAGGCTTGAAATTCCTCAGAAAAAGGGAAAAGAGACAAAGCCATTAATGCGGTAACAATAACAAAATAAGGAGCTAAATTGTATAAAAATTTGTCAGCTTTTATGGTAACGGTCAACTCTTTGGAAACTAGTTTCAAGGCATCGGCCATTGTTTGTAATAAACCTTGGTAACCTACTCGGTTTGGTCCAAGTCGCAATTGAAACCAAGCCGCAACTCTTCTTTCAAGTAAAACCAAGTATAAACCAGCAACTGCAAAAATGATTAAGTAAACAACTGCTATCAATACCATTTCTACAATGCTTGCCGCGGCTTCCGGCATCAGGCTAAAAAGCCATTCGTGTATATTTTTTGTAATGTTCATAGAATTAATTTTATCTGTCAATATCAGGAATTACAAGGTCTAAAGTTGCCATCGTAGCCACCAAATCCCCAATTTTTCCACCAACGGCGATGTGGTTTAATAAAGATAAATTGGAAAATCCGGGTGATCTAAATTTCATTCGATACGGATTTTTAGTTCCTGTACTTACGATATAAACACCTAGTTCACCTCGGGCAGTTTCTACTTTTTCATAGAATTCTCCTTCGGGTAATTTGATTACGGTATTGGTTTTGGCAAAAAAGTCACCTTCAGGAATATTGTCAATTAATTGTTCTATTATTGACAAGGATTCCCACATTTCCAATATTCTAACTTGGTATCGGGCAAGGGTATCGCCTTCGGTTTTCAAGATTTCGTTGAAAGTTACTCTGTCATAAGCACTGTACGAATGGTGTTTTCTCACATCACAAGAATAGCCGGAAGCACGACCCACAGGGCCAGAAGCTCCAAAAGATATGGCATCTTCTTTGGATAAAATTCCAATACCTTTCATCCTTTTTTGGAAAATTACATTGCCGGTTAAAAGCAAATCGTATTCAGGAAGTTTTGTTTTGAAATGGGCGATGAATTCTTTGGTTCTTTTTACAAAATTCGGGTGAATGTCAAACATCAATCCTCCGGGAATATTGTAGTTCATTGTCAAACGAGCGCCACAAGTTTCTTCGAAAATATCGTTTATCATTTCACGATCCCTAAAACCGTAGAAATAAGTGGTTAAAGCTCCAACGTCCATTCCCATTACTCCCCACCATAAAGTGTGAGATGCAATTCGGGTCAATTCGTCAATGATGGTGCGAATGACTTTTACACGTTCTGGAACTTCAACTTGAAGGGCATTTTCAACAGTTAGGCAAACCGCTTCGTTGTTGATATGCGAAGACAGATAATCCATCCTGTCTGTCAAATGCACGATTTGTTGATAGCTGTCACGTTCACACATTTTTTCTATGGAACGGTGGATGTATCCTAAATCTGGTTCTACTTTTTTGATTATTTCACCGTCAATAGTTAGCAGCAAACGCAAAACACCGTGTGTCGCTGGGTGCTGTGGTCCCATATTGATGAAATACTCTTCGGATTTAAAATTGTTGGTTATGGTTGTTGTATCCATTTTTACTTGTTTGAATGTCCGCTTTGCGGACTAAAATTTTTATTATATTTTTATTTTTTAAACCATTAAGATAATTAAGATAATTAAGATAATTAAGAAAATTAAGAAAATTAAGAAAATTAAGAAAATTAAGAAAATTAAGTTTTAATCTTAATGAACCTTAATATCTTAATGGTTCCAAAACAAAAACAACTTTATTATTTGATAACCATATTAATTTCGTCTACATAATCTTTTCTCAACGGAAATCCATCCCATTCTTCGGTTAAAAAGAGTCTTTTCAAATTAGGATGGTTGTTGAATTGTATTCCGAAGAAATCAAAAACTTCTCTTTCGTGAAATTCAGCAGTGTACCAAATATCGCAAACCGTGTCGAATGTAGGGTTTTCCCGGTCTTCAGTTTTTACTTTTACAACCAATTGATGTCTGTGAGTAGTGGATTCCAGATGATAAACAACACCTAATGCTGCCCCCCAATCAACGCCGCTTAAACAAAACAAATAATCGAAATTCGTTTCGGAATTGCTTTTTAATTGCGTCATTAATTGGTGAAGTTGTTCGGGTTGAGCGGTGATGTTTAAAAATTGGGATTTTTCTTCAGTGAATTCCAACTCGGGAATCCAACTGCTTATTAAATTTTGTAATGCTTCGTTAGTCATAAATTTTGGTATTAAAGTCCTTCGTCAAACCCGTCAATAGGGAATACTTTATTTTTCATACTTTCAGTTCGTATTTTAGCCTGAAGCATCAACATTCCTTCAAGCAAAGCTTCGGGACGAGGCGGACAACCAGGCACGTAAACATCAACAGGAATAACGTGATCAGCTCCTTTTACAACAGAATAAGAATTGTAAAAAAATGGTCCGCCAGAAATGGCGCAAGCTCCCATTGCAATTACGTATTTTGGTTCGGCCATTTGATCGTACAAACGACGTAAAACCGGTGCCATTTTGTTAACGATGGTTCCTGCTATGATAATTAAATCGGCTTGTCTTGGCGAAGGTCTTGCCACTTCAAAACCAAATCTTGAATAATCGTGTTTGGCAGCTCCAGTTTGCATCATTTCGATAGCGCAACAACTGGTTCCAAAATAAAGTGACCAAAGCGAATTGGATCGACCCCAATTAATGATTTGATCTAAAGATGTAACGATTACATTTGCTCCGTTTCCTGCTGGAATTACTTTCCCCGGGAAATCTGCCGGTATTTCAGGTGTGTTATTTATTCCCATTTTAATGCTTCTTTTTTCCAAGCGTAGGCTAAACCTAAACCTAATATTACTAGAAATATGATGATTTCGTAAAAGGCAACCATTCCAATTTCTTTGAAAACTACCGCCCAAGGTATCAAAAAGGCTACCTCGACATCAAATACCAAAAATAAAATGGCATATAAATAATAGCCAACTTTAAACTGAACCCAAGTAGGTCCAATGGTAGTCATTCCGCTTTCATACGGTTCCCGTTTTTGGGTATTGTCTGATTTTGGTGAAATTAAATTAGAGAGGAAATTGGCACCGGCGACCAGAACTATTCCGGCTAATAAGAAAACTATAATTGCTTCTGAACCCATATTTATTTACTTTTTATTCGTTTGTATGCTAATTATTTCACTTCATATGTTTCTCCCGAAAAGAATAAATCATCGGTTTTTGTGAAACTGGAATTAGCTTTTACTTGTGCGGTTAATGCATCTTCTCTTTCTTCTAAAGTCACATCATCAAAACTTCGGATAACTCCTACTGCCAATGGATATTCCATTCGAACCAACATATAATGTAGTGTTGGATCTTTTTCTTTGGCATTATGTACCAAAAGATCTTCCTGAGTAATTCCGTTTTCGCCAATGGTTACTGTTTCTAATTTCAGACCTTTTAAAACCAAACCTTTGTCACGATTTTTACCAAAAATCATTGGTTTTCCGTGTTCAAGATAAATTTGTTTGTCGTCTTTTACTTCCTTGTCTGTAATATGATTGAAGCATCCATCATTAAAAATTACACAATTTTGCAAAACTTCGATTAAAGAAGTTCCTTTAAATTGATGGGCTTCGGTGAATATTTGTCCCATTTCTTTTGGACTACCACCGCCAACTCTTGCAAAAAATCGAGCTTGAGCTCCTAATGCTAATTCGCCGGGAGAAAAAGGAGGTTGTGTATTTCCGTAAGGAGAAGATTTTGTTTTTTGGCCAATTAATGAAGTTGGAGAAAATTGCCCTTTGGTTAAACCATAAATTTCATTATTAAAAAGAATGATATTCAAATCGATATTTCTACGCAAAACGTGAATAAAATGATTTCCACCAATGGCCATTGCATCGCCATCGCCTGTTGCAATCCAAACGCTTAAGTTAGGATTAGCCAGTTTTACACCCGAAGCAATTCCGGGAGCTCTACCGTGAATACTGTGAATTCCATACGTATTAATATAATAAGGAAAACGGGAAGAACACCCTATTCCAGACACAAAAACCACGTTTTCTCTGGCAACTCCCATTTCTGGCAGCACTTTTTGCATAGTACGTAAAATTACATAATCATCACAACCAGGACACCATCTTACTTCTTGGTCACTTGTAAAATCTTTAGAAGTATATTTTTTTTCAGTAGTAGTTTCCATAATTATACTAGTTCTTTAAATTTTTGAATAAGATCATTGTTGGCAAATGGTAATCCTTGAATTTTATTGAATTGTAAAAACTCAAATTGACTGTGTTTAATTTTTAAAATACTGGCAAATTGACCAGAATTTAATTCGCAAACAACGATTTTTTTGAATTTAGATAAAATGGCTTCCGTATTTTTTGGCATTGGATTAATATAATTAAAATGCGCATAACCAATTTTTTTATATCCTTCTTCATTAATTTGTTTCACCGCTGAATGCAGCGAACCGTAAGTTCCACCCCAACCAATTACCAATAAATCCCCTTCACTTGCAAATTCAGTTTCTAAGTCAGGAATGTTAAATTTAACCCTGTCAATTTTTTCTTCTCTAATGACAGTCATTTTTTCGTGATTCATAGGTTCGTATGAAATGTTGCCTGTGACAGCATCTTTTTCTAAACCGCCAATTCTGTGTTCTAATCCAGGAGTTCCCGGAACAGCCCAATTTCTAGCAAGTGTTTTCTCGTCTCTGTCATAAGGATGCCAATTTTCTTTTACTTCCGTAATCTTATTGTTTTTGATATTTGGCATCTCGGAAACCGTTTTTATTTTCCAAGGAGCAGAACCGTTCGCTATATATCCATCAGTCAATAAAATAACAGGCGTCATATGTTCCAAGGCAATTCTTGAAGCTTCATAAGCGAAATTAAAGCAGTTGGCAGGCGTACTTGCAGCGATTACAATCACGGGGCTTTCGCCATTTCGACCATACATTGCTTGCAATAAATCGGATTGTTCTGTTTTTGTTGGGAGACCTGTAGAAGGCCCGCCACGTTGAACGTTTACGATAACCAAAGGTAATTCAGTCATTATGGCTAAACCAATGGCTTCACCTTTTAATGCTAATCCAGGTCCTGAAGTTGTAGTTATTGCTAAATCACCAGCAAATGCAGCTCCAATTGCCGAGGTTACTCCTGCAATTTCATCTTCTGCCTGAAAGGCTTTCACGCCAAAATGTTTGTGTTTTACTAACTCGTGCAAAATATCGGTAGCTGGAGTTATTGGATAAGACCCCAAGAATAATTCTAATCCTGATTTTTCGGCTGCGGCCAAAAATCCCCAAGCAGTTGCTGTGTTACCCATAATAATTCTATAGGTTCCGGCCTCCATTTTTGCAGGAGAAATGGTATAAGAATTTGGAATCAATTCTAAAGTTTCGGCAAAATAGTAACCTGCATTTAAAACTTTGGTATTGGCTTCAATTAATGATGGTTTAGATTTGAATTTTTTGTTAAAGAAATCAATTGTATGTTCTAATGAACGGTTGTACATCCAATAGACCATACCGAGTGAAAACATATTTTTACTTCTTGAAATAGTTTTATTGTCTAATCCAGCGACGTCTTTCAAGGCTTCTTTCGTCAATGATGTCATATCAACTTCAATAACTCTAAAGTTTTCAAGACTTCCATCTTCTAATGGGTTTGTTGTATATTCTGCTTTTTCTAAATTCTTTTTGTTGAAGGAATCGGTATCAACTATTAAAGTGTGACCTGGTTTTAGGGCGTATAAATTGGTTTTTAACGCGGCCGGATTCATTGCTACTAATAAATCGACACTATCACCTGGAGTACTCACTTCGACACTGCCTATGTGCACTTGAAATCCCGAAACTCCATATAAACTTCCTTGAGGGGCTCTAATTTCTGAAGGGTAATTAGGAAAAGTGGCAATATCGTTGCCAAACATTGCAGAAGTATCGGAAAATTGCGTTCCTGTCAACTGCATTCCATCACCTGAATCACCCACAAACCGAATAACTACGGCTTCAAGAACTTCAGGTTGGATTTTCATTTTATTTGCAATCATAGTTATAAATATTTTAAAATTTCAAAATTGATTTATTAGGCAAAAATTGATTTGTCAAATATAATTTCACTTGTTCGAACAAAATATGATTATTATCATATAAACAGATTAAAATCAAATTTAATTTGCACTTATTATTCTATATTCTTTAAATTTTTTATCGATTGAGGAATTAAAAATTAGTGGAGAAAAATAAATTTCATCTGTTTGACTAAAATATGATTAATATCATATAAAAGTATTAAAATTCCATTTAATTTTACATAGAATTAATAAATATAAAAAATATGGCTATAATTATTACAGACGAATGTATTAACTGTGATGCTTGCATCTCAGAATGTCCAAACAATGCGATTTATGAACCAGATGATAAATGGTCTTATGCAGATGGAACCTCATTAAAAGGAATTGTAAAAACACCAAGTGGCAAAGAAGTTGATGCAAATGCTGAAAACGATCCTATTTCGGATGAGTTTTTCTACATTGTATCTGACAAATGCACAGAATGTAAAGGTTTCCACGACAAACCACAATGTGCTTCTGTTTGTCCTGTTGATTGTTGTGTTCTTGATGAGAGTCACGTAGAAACAGAAGAACAATTATTGCAGAAAAAAGCTTGGTTGCATAATGAGTAAATCATTAAAAAATAGCTAAACATTAGGTCCTCAATACAGTAAGGAATTGTGTTTAGCTTTTTTTTATCCTAAATTAATACTATCGGTAATTTGCAGATGGAATAAATAGTTGCAGATTCAAGATGGTGAAAATAACTTTAAAATGAAGAATAGAAATTTTCCAAAATTAATTTGTGATGGTAATGAAGCGGTAGCTATTATTGCCCACAAAACGAATGAAGTCTGTGCTATTTACCCAATTACTCCATCTTCGCCTATGGGGGAACATGCTGAACTTTACAGTTCAAAAGGGAAAAAAAATATTTGGAACAATATTCCAAAAATTGTTGAATTACAAAGTGAAGGTGGTGCCGCAGGTACGGTTCACGGATCATTACAAGCAGGCGCATTAACTACGACTTTTACAGCATCACAAGGTTTATTGTTGATGATTCCTAATATGTATAAAATTGCAGGTGAATTGTTGCCTTGCGTGATTCATGTTGCCGCCAGAACTGTTGCCACTCATGCATTGTCTATTTTTGGCGATCACTCTGATGTTATGGCATGTAGACAAACAGGATTTTCAATGTTGTTTGGCGGTTCAGTTCAAGAGGCTCATGACTTTGCATTGATTTCGCAAGTAGCCACATTAAAAACGAGAGTTCCATTTTTGAATATTTTTGACGGTTTTAGAACTTCTCACGAAATTTCAAAAATAGATGGTATTACAGATGACATCATCAAGGCAATGATGCCCGATGATAAAGTAATGGAGCACAGAAAAAGATCATTAGATCCAGATAATCCCGTTTTAAGAGGAACAACCCAGAACCCTGATGTGTTCTTCCAAGCAAGAGAAGCAGCCAATTTATTTTATGACAGAGTTCCTGGAGTGGTTCAGGAAATAATGGATGAATTTTATGTACATACTGGTCGTAAATATAATTTGTTTGATTATATAGGTCATCCAGAAGCCGAAAGAGTAATCATTATTATGGGATCTGCCGAAGGTCCAGTAAAAGAAGCTCTTGATGTAATGTTAGCCGAAGGTGAAAAAGTTGGGGTTATTTTAGTTCGTTTATTTAATCCGTTTTCAATCGCAGCCTTTGTTGATAAATTACCAAAAACTGTCCAAAAAATAGCTGTTTTAGACAGAACGAAAGAACCAGGAAGCGTTGGTGATCCTCTTTACTTAGAAATCATAGCCGCACTTGTTGAAAGTGGAATTGATATGCCTGTTGTTGTGGCGGGTCGTTACGGATTATCTTCAAAAGAGTTTACTCCAGCGATGGTAAAAGGAATTTATGACGAGTTGTTAAATAATAAGCCTAAAAACCACTTTACTATTGGTATCAATGATGACGTAACTTTTAAAAGTTTATATTATGATTCAAAATTTGATACCAAAGCAACAACCATTAACTGTATGTTTTATGGTTTAGGGTCTGATGGAACTGTTGGAGCGAATAAAAACTCCATCAAAATCATTGGAGAAACCACCGATAATTATGTTCAAGGTTATTTTGTGTATGACTCTAAAAAAGCGGGAGCCCAGACTATTTCGCATTTACGTTTTGGTCCAGATCCAATTAATTCCAATTATTTAATTGACAAAGCCGATTTCATTGCCAGTCACAAATTTAATTTTATTGAAAAATTCAATATGATTGCCGACTTGAAACACGGAGGTACTTTCTTGTTGAATTCACCTTATTCAAAAGACGAAATTTGGGACAGATTACCTATCCAAATTCAACAAGGAATCATCGAAAAAGAGATTAAATTTTATGTGATTGATGCCACTAGCGTTGCACAAGAGGCTAATCTAGGAAAAAGAGCCAATACCATTTTGCAAACTTGTTTCTTTGCCATTTCTGGAATTTTACCTCAAATAGAAGCTATCGAAAAAATTAAAAATGCCATTGTAAAATCATATTCCCACAAAGGAGAAAAGGTGGTAAAAATGAATTTTAACGCGGTGGATAAAGCATTGGAAAATTTATTTAAAGTAGATTATCCAAAAGTGGCTTCTAGCGAAAAACATATGTCGTCAGCAATGAGAAATGCTCCAGAAGGTTTTGTTACTGAAGTCTTGGAGAAAATATTAGCTGGTTTTGGAGACGAACTTCCAGTGAGTGCGTTCACCGTTGACGGAACTTTCCCAACAGGAACTTCACAATACGAAAAAAGCGGAATCGCCGATTTCATTCCAGTTTGGGACGATGAAAATTTATGTACACAATGTAATAAATGTATTGCCATATGTCCTCACGCAGCCATTCGATCTAAAGTGGTTACTAATGAAGAATTAGTTGGATTGCCTGGATCTTTAAAAACTGTGCCGGCAATAGGAAGACCATTTGCTAAAGAAAATGAATCTTATATATTACAGGTTTCACCAGAAGATTGTACAGGTTGTGATCTTTGTGTTGTTGTTTGTCCGGCTGTGAGTAAAGAAAAAGAAAACTTCAAAGCCATCAATATGCACAAGAAAATTGAAGTTGACGTTGAAGAAAACGTAAATTGGGACTATTTTGTCAATTTGCCTTATTATGATAGAACAGCCTTGCAAATATCTAATATTAAAGGATCTCAATTCTTGGAACCTTTATTTGAATTCTCGGGAGCTTGCTCTGGTTGTGGTGAAACACCGTACGTTAAAATGCTTACCCAATTATACGGCGACAGTATTATGATTGCCAATGCAACGGGATGTTCTTCAATTTATGGAGGAAATTTACCTACTACACCTTATAAAACCAATGAATTTGGTAGAGGACCAGCTTGGGCAAATTCACTTTTCGAAGACAATGCCGAGTTTGGTTTGGGTATGAGATTGGGTTTAACCAAAAAACAAGAGATTGCTGTTGATTTATTAAAATCGTTGGAATCAGTAATTGGAACTGAAACTGTAGAAGCTATTTTAAATAATACCGAGGAAACAGAAGCCCTAAAAGAAGAGAAATTTGCTCAAATTGATGCGCTAAATAAAATATTAGCCAATATTGAAAACAATGAAGACGCCAAAAAATTAGGTCAATTAACCGAATATCTTCGCAAGAAAGCAGTTTGGATTCTTGGTGGAGATGGTTGGGCTTATGATATTGGTTTCGGAGGTGTTGACCACGTTTTATCAACCGGTGAAGATATTAATATTATGGTATTAGATACCGAAGTTTATTCTAACACTGGTGGACAAGCATCTAAATCGACTCCACTGGGAGCAAGTGCCAAATTTACTATTGCTGGTAAAAAAACTAGCAAAAAAAGTCTAGCACTTCAAGCCATTTCTTATGGAAATGTATATGTTGCGCAAATTGCAATGGGTGCCAAAGATTTACAATCATTGAAAGCCATCCAAGAAGCGGCAGCTTATCCTGGACCATCATTAATTATCGCTTATTCTCACTGTGGTGAACACGGATATGAATTGAAACACGCTATTGACCAACAAGAAAAAGCGGTTGATACAGGCTATTGGCCATTATTTAGATTCGATCCTTCTCAACCAAAAGGAAAAAGATTCAGATTAGATTCTAAAGCACCAAGCTTGCCTTTAAGTGACTTTATGTACAATGAATCTCGTTTCTCACGTGTGGTGAAACAAAATCCTGAGTTTGGGGCTGAATTGCTTTCACGAGCTCAAGAAGAAGTAGATTCTAAATGGGAAAGATTGGAATTGTATAGAGATTTGTAGCTTGCTGCAATGATTTAAAACTGCATAAAAAAAGCAGAGAATTATTAAATCGAAAAAGCCTACTCGAGATTTAAAATCTTGGGTAGGTTTTTTTATTTATCATTTCAACTAAAAAGGGATTAACATTTCAATCTTCACAAGAAAATCAAAATTATCTCAATTCTAAATTAGTTTTTTCTCAAATTATAATCGTATTTTTGCCTCGTTTTTGCAAACCTATTTGCTTAAATATATACCAAACAACAACAACTACAACAATAATAAGAATGAATCAAACGAAATATATTTTTGTTACTGGCGGTGTAACTTCTTCTTTAGGAAAAGGAATTATTGCAGCTTCATTGGCAAAATTATTGCAGGCAAGAGGATATCGAACGACCATCCAGAAGTTTGATCCATACATCAATGTCGATCCGGGAACATTAAATCCTTACGAACACGGAGAATGCTACGTGACCGATGATGGTGCTGAAACTGATTTGGATTTAGGACACTACGAGCGTTTCTTGAATGTTCCAACTTCTCAGGCGAATAATGTTACCACAGGAAGAATTTATCTTTCGGTTATTGAAAAAGAACGAAGAGGCGAATTCCTAGGAAAAACGGTTCAGGTTGTTCCTCATATTACCAATGAAATTAAGGACAGAATGCAATTGCTTGGTAAATCAGGCGATTATGACATTGTTATTACCGAAATTGGTGGAACTGTAGGTGATATTGAATCCTTACCCTATATTGAATCTGTTCGTCAATTGGTTTGGGATTTGGGCGAACACAATGCCATAGTAGTTCACCTGACTTTGGTTCCCTATTTGGCCGCAGCCGGAGAATTAAAAACAAAACCAACCCAGCATTCCGTTAAAACTTTGATGGAAAGCGGTATAAAAGCAGATATTTTAGTTTGTAGAACAGAACACGAAATTTCAGAGGAATTGCGTAATAAATTGGCTTTGTTTTGCAACGTAAAAAGAGAAGCCGTAATTCAATCTATCGATGCTTCAACGATCTATGAAGTGCCTGTTTTGATGCTTGAAGAAGGACTGGATGTTGTCGCTTTAAAGAAATTGGCTTTACCAAAAAGAGCTGCTCCGGATTTAAGAAACTGGAACACTTTTCTGCATAGAATTAAACACCCAAAACATACCGTAAATATTGGTTTAATTGGAAAATATGTTGAATTGCAAGATTCATACAAATCCATTTTAGAAGCTTTTATTCACGCTGGAGCTGCTAATGAAACCAAGGTAAACGTGATTTCTATTCATTCAGAATTTCTTGATGTGTCAAATGTAGCCGAGAAATTATCCGAATTAGATGGAATTCTTGTCGCTCCTGGTTTTGGCGAAAGAGGAATCGAAGGAAAAATTGAGGCAGTACGTTATGCACGTGTAAATAAAATACCATTTTTCGGAATTTGTTTGGGAATGCAAATGGCAATCATCGAATATTCAAGAAACATTCTGGGTTATGCTGATGCCAATTCAACCGAAATGAATCCCAACACAAAACATCCTGTCATTGACTTGATGGAAGAACAAAAAACCATCACTGATAAAGGAGGAACAATGCGTCTTGGAGCTTGGAAATGTAATATAAAACCAGATACTTTGGCTTATAAAATTTATGGTGAAGCAACCATTTCTGAACGTCATCGTCATCGTTATGAATACAATAGCCGTTACGTTAATGAATTGGAAAAAGCAGGATTGAAAGCTTCCGGTGTCAATCCAGAAACAGGTTTGGTCGAAATTGTAGAATTAGAAGATCATCCTTTTTTCATTGGCGTACAATACCATCCTGAATACAAAAGCACCGTGGCAAATCCACATCCGCTTTTTGTAAATTTTGTGGCAGCTACCGTAAAAGCAAAGAAAAAATAATAAAGTTTCTTTAAACTTTGAACCTTAAACTTTTTTAAATAAAATAAATGGAAGAAAAAAAATTAGACCTCAATTCGATTATTGGATTCGTATTGATTTTTGGAATCTTGATTTGGATAATGTACCAAAATCAACCTTCGGAAGCAACCATTGCAGCAGAAAAAGCCAAGAAAGAATTAGTCGCTAAAGAAAACGCAAATAAAGCGGTAGCTACTCAAGCAGCAGCAATTCCCGCAGTTGTTGTGGCTGGAGATTCAACACAGTTGGCTCAAGCGCAAAAAAAATTGGGTAGTTTTGCTTATTCTGCAACACTTCCATCAGCAAAAGAAGGTTTTACAACTATCGAAAATGAATTGGTAAAACTAAAAATCGCCAATAAAGGAGGTTATATTGTAGAAGCTACTTTGAAAAATTTTGAAAAATTCAAGAAAGGTTCAGGACAATTAGTTGAATTGATAAAAGACAATAATGCCAATTTGAACATTCAATTGCAAACAAGCGATAATCGTACTTTAAACACAAAAGACCTTTATTTCGAACCCACTTTAACGAAAGTTGGAGCAGACCAAATCCTTTCGATGAAATTGAAAGCGGGTGCTAATGAATATTTGGAATACAAATATATTCTGAAACCAAACGAATATATGATTGGTTTTGACCTTCGTTCCCAAGGCTTGAATAAAGTTTTGAATATTGCCAAACCATTAGATTTAGAGTGGAGCTTAAAAACGTATAGAAACGAGAAAAGTATTTCTTATGAAAACCGTTATACCGAAGTTTATTTTGAACACGAAGAAGGAAAGATTGACTATGTAGGACAAGGTCAGGACAAGGAAGAAGATTCTAATAAAACAACTTACGTTGCTTTTAAACAGCACTTTTTTGCTACGATTCTTTTGACAAATAAACCTTTTGAAATTGCTAAATTGCAATCCAATAATTTGGTTCATGATGAGAAAATCGACACTACTTTTACCAAGCAATTAAAAGCAAATATTCCGTTGGCATTTAATAATGGTGAATTGGATTATAAAATGAACTGGTATTTTGGGCCAACAGATTATAAAATACTAAACTCTTATGACAAAAATCTGGAGAAAATAATTTCTCTAGGTTGGGGGATTTTTGGATGGATAAATAAATTTATTTTTATTCCATTATTTGGGTTTTTAAGTACGACTTTAGGTCTTTCCTTGGGAATTGCGATAATCATTTTTACGATTTTGATTAAAATTGCAATGTCGCCTATCACTTTTAAATCATTCTTGTCGCAAGCCAAGATGAAAGTATTGCGTCCTGAAATCACTGAATTGGGAGAAAAATTCAAAAAAGACCCAATGAAGAAACAACAGGAAACAATGAAGTTATACAACAAAGCAGGAGTAAATCCTATGGCGGGTTGTATTCCTGCATTGATTCAAATTCCGTTTATGTATGCTTCCTTTCAGTTTTTTCCATCGGCTTTTGAGTTGAGGCAAAAAGGGTTTCTTTGGGCAGACGATTTATCTTCTTTTGACGAAGTAATAAAATTGCCGTTTCACATTCCTTTGTATGGAGACCATATCAGTTTGTTTCCGGTACTTGCCTCGATTGCGATTTTTTTCTATATGAAAATGACTTCTGGCGACCAGCAAATGGCTGCGCCTCAACAAGAAGGAATGCCGGATATGGCCAAGATGATGAAAATGATGATTTATATTTCGCCAATAATGATGTTGTTTTTCTTCAATAGTTATGGTGCTGGATTGAGTTTGTATAACTTTATTTCAAATTTGATTACTATTGGAATTATGATTGTCATCAAAAGATATTTCATTGACAGTGACAAAATTCACGCACAAATCCAAGAGAATAAATTGAAAGAGCCAAAAAAACAAGGTAAATTTCAACGCAAACTTCAAGAAGTTATGGAACAGGCCGAAGCTCAAAAAGCTAAAGACAAAAAGAAATAGTTTTATAAAAATCCCGATATTTCGGGATTTTTTATGGAATAATTTTTGATAATTAAATTCGATTAAAAAATAATAATTATGGTCGCATTATATAAAAAAGGAATATTCGTTTTGATTTTTTTGAATGTGTTTGGTATGCAAGCACAAAAAGACTTCAATAAATTAGATGACAAAGGTCACAAAAATGGGCTTTGGAAAGGGGATTATGAAGATACCAAAAACCCTAAATATGAAGGAACTTTCGAACACGGAAAAGAAGTTGGCGTCTTTACTTTCTTTGATAATACCAAAACAAAAAGGGTTATTGCCACCAGAGAATTTAATCCAAAAGATAATTCTGCCTACACAATTATGTATGATCAACTCAAGAATAAAGTTAGCGAAGGTAAAGTAGTCAACAAATTATATGAAGGTCAATGGAAATACTACCATAAAGCGTCAAAAGTGGTTATGACTATCGAAAATTACAGCAAAGGAAAGCTTGAGGGTATGCGTTCTGTTTTTTATCCAAATGGTAAAATTGCCGAAGAAATAGCTTATATAAAAGACCTGAAAAATGGGGTCTATAAACGATACACCGAAAGTGGAATTATAATCGAAGAATCGAATTATAAGAACGATCAATACGATGGTTTGGCTATTTTCAGGGATTCGGATGACGGAAACATTGTGTCAAAAGGAAAGTTCGTCAACGGAAAAAAAATGGGTGTTTGGCAGTTTTTTAACAAAGGAAAATTGGTAAAGGAAGTGAATATGAGTTTTCCACAAAGCACTTCAAAATCCAAAAAGGATTAATAAGGGGTTTACTTTTTAAATTTTACCGCAAAGACGCAATGAAATGTTTATTTGTAATTATTTAAAGGTCACAAAGCTTGAAAGTCTTCGGTTTTCAAAATAATAATATAAATTGAATAATGTTTCTTTGAAAATTGTAGATTTTCATCTTTGCGAACTTATATCTTAAAATGATTAAAGAAAACTTTGCGCCTTTGCGGTAAAATATTATTGCTTTAATTATACACCAATCCTGTCGTAAATCTTTGTAACTTTGCGCCTTGTAAAATTGTAATTATTTCAAAATGAAACGTGTAGTTGTTGGGCTTTCTGGCGGTGTAGATTCGAGTGTTGCAGCTTATTTATTGCAACAGCAAGGCTATGAAGTCATCGGTCTTTTTATGAAAAATTGGCACGACGATTCTGTTACCATTTCAAATGAATGTCCTTGGCTCGAAGACAGCAACGATGCTTTATTGGTTGCTGAAAAACTCGGAATTCCTTTCCAAACTGTTGACTTAAGCAAAGAATACAAAGAGAAAATCGTTGATTATATGTTCAACGAATATGAAAAAGGGAGAACTCCAAACCCCGATGTGCTTTGTAATCGCGAAATAAAATTCGATGTTTTTATGAAAATCGCCTTAAGTCTTGGTGCCGATTATGTGGCAACAGGACATTATTGCCGTAAAGGAGAAATCGAAGTTAACGGAGAGAAAGTTTACCAACTTTTGGCTGGAGCCGATACCAACAAAGATCAATCTTATTTCCTATGTCAATTATCTCAAGAACAATTGGCAAAATCCCTGTTTCCGATTGGAGAATTAACAAAACCCGAAGTGCGCGAAATTGCTCTGGAATTGGATTTGGTTACCGCCGAAAAAAGAGATTCACAAGGTTTGTGTTTCATTGGAAAAGTACGATTGCCCGAATTTTTACAACAAAAATTACAACCCAAAGAAGGACAAATCATCCAAATCGACAAAGGAATTCCTGAATATAATTATGTGAAACAATCAGGACTTTCCGTTGAAGAGGAATTGTTGTTCGATTCTCGAAAAATCGATTACAAGCCAGAAATGGGAAAAATAGTTGGCAAACATCAAGGTGCCCATTACTTTACCATTGGACAACGAAAAGGACTCAACGTTGGAGGAACAACGGATCCATTATTTATAATTGCTACCAATGTAGAAACGAATACCATTTACACCGGATTGGGAAGTCAACACCCAGGGTTATTCAAAAAAGCGTTGTTTATTGAGAAATCCGAAGTGCATTGGGTTCGAACTGATTTGGTTTTGGACAATGGAGAAACAATGGAAGTTATGGCAAGAATTCGTTACCGCCAACCCTTGCAAAAGGCCACTTTACACCAATTTGAAAACGGAATGTACGTCGCTTTCGAAGAACCGCAATCCGCAATAACCGAAGGACAATTCGTGGCTTGGTATTTAGAGGATGAATTAGTTGGTTCTGGAGTTATTTCGTAATTTGGTCTTTTAATTCTAAAAAAGTATGAAAAGAATACTGATTTTATTTTTTTTAATTTCAAGTTTTACGGCTTTTTCTCAAGAAGATGCTTGGGTGTATTTTAAAGATAAACCAGATTCTGCCACTTTTTTTAGTAATCCACTTTCTGAACTTTCTCAAAGGGCTATAAAAAGACGAACTGATCAAGGAATTGCCCTGGACATAAAAGATGTTCCTATTTACCAACCTTATATAGATGAAATTATTGCATCACCAGGAATTGCAGTTATGGCTAAATCAAAATGGCTCAACTGTGTTCACGTTCGTGGATCACAAGCCAATATTAACGCATTAAAAATTTTGCCGTCAGTACTTAGCGTTGGCTTTGCCGATAAAAATTTGAATGTCTCTGGTTTAAAAACAAAGGCAAAATTGAAATTCAAGCCCGTTAACAAAACCCTGCAAACAAATGTATCTTTTAACTATGGTACCTCGGCAAATCAAATTCAAATGTTGAACGGACATTTGTTACATCAATCCAATTACACAGGAACAGGAAAAATAATAGCCGTGTTAGATGCCGGTTTTCCGGGAGTTAATACTGCTCAACCTTTTCAAAGACTGATAACTAATGGTTCAATTCTAGGCGGATACGATTATGTAAATAAAAATTCCAATTTTTATACTGGAAATTCACACGGAACGCTTGTTCTCTCTACAATGGGAGGTTTTACAGACGGACAATTAGTGGGAACGGCTCCAGATGCACAATATTACTTATTCATCACCGAAGATACTGCCTCCGAAAACCCAGTTGAAGAGTCGAATTGGGTCGAAGCTGCTGAAGAAGCAGATCGAGTTGGTGCTGATATTATAACTTCTTCTTTGGGTTATTTTGGTTATGATAATCCTGCTTATAGTCACACCTATTCTGATATGACAGGTAATTCAGCCTTTGCTTCACAAGGTGCGAATATTGCCTTCAGTAAAGGTATTTTTGTTGTTGCAAGTGCAGGAAATGAAGGTGCAACCGCTGAACCACACGTTGGTGTTCCAGCCGAAGCGCTGAATGTTTTGGGCATCGGAGCCGTAAGTGCGGATAGAACGTATGCTTCATTCAGTTCTATTGGTCCAAGTTTTGACAACCGTGTAAAACCAGATGTAATGGCTCAAGGAGTCAATTCGGTTTTGTCTAACACAGTTGGTACGATTGTAACTGCAAATGGAACTTCATTTTCGGGTCCAATAATGGCGGGAATGGCGGCTTGTTTGTGGCAAGCTTTCCCCGGAAAAACCAATGCTCAAATCAAACAATTAATCACGCAATCTGCTGATAATTATAATCCAATTGTAAAATCACGTACTCAATATGGTTATGGAATTCCCGATTTTAATTTGGCCTTGTCCAATGGATTATCGGTTACTGCTTTCTCAGAAAGCGATTTTATAGTTTATCCAAATCCAACGAAGGATTCCGTTTCAATTACTTTGCCTAGTGGATTTGATGCTAAAACGTTTGTTATTTATAACGTTTTGGGACAAAAAGTTTTGGAAAAAGAAATCTCAAGTCAATCAACAACTATTTCATTGAAATCCCTGAATAGTGGAATGTATTTCTATAAAATAGAATCGAATAATTTTTCTAAAAGAGGAAAAATCATAAAACAGTAATCTTCAAGATTTCAATGAACAAAATCACCCAGCTTTTCAAAATAAAATACCCAATCATTCAAGGAGGAATGATTTGGAATTCCGGCTATAAATTGGCAAGTGCAGTCAGCAATGCAGGCGGTTTGGGATTGATTGGGGCAGGTTCGATGTATCCCGAAGTTTTGCGGGAACACATTCAAAAATGCAAAAAAGCTACTGATAAACCTTTTGGTGTAAATGTCCCAATGTTGTACCCCAACATTGAAGAAATAATGAAAATTATTGTCGAAGAAGACGTAAAAATTGTTTTTACATCGGCAGGGAATCCAAAAATATGGACTTCATTTTTGAAAGAAAAAGGAATTACCGTTGTTCACGTTGTTAGCAGTTCCGTCTTTGCATTAAAAGCCCAAGATGCCGGAGTTGACGCCGTTGTCGCCGAAGGATTTGAAGCAGGAGGGCACAACGGAAGAGAAGAAACAACAACTTTTGCCTTAATTCCTATGGTGAAAGAGAAAATCAAAATTCCATTAATTGCTGCTGGAGGAATTGCCACGGGCCACGGAATACTTGCCGCAATGGTTCTTGGTGCCGATGGTGTTCAAATGGGAAGTAGGTTTGCAGCTTCGGTCGAATCATCGGCTCACGAGAATTTCAAAAATAAAATTATTGAAACCAAAGAAGGCGAAACGCAAGTTACCCTGAAAGAGTTGGCTCCCGTTCGATTAATCAAGAATAAATTTTACGAAGACGTTCAGCATTTGTATTCGAAATGTCCTACGAAAGAGGAATTGTCGGCATTGTTGGGTAGAGCCAGAGCAAAACGAGGGATGTTTGAAGGTGATTTGGTCGAGGGAGAGTTGGAGATTGGACAAATAGCGGGAATTATCCACGAGATAAAATCGGTCGAGGAAATTATTTTTGAATTAATTTCGGACTTTGAAAAAGCCAGAAAAGAAGCGGCAAAATTTGATTTTTAGCTTCTAATTTTATTACTTTTGACTGCGCACTAATTTTATAAATGATGACAAAAATAAAAACGATTATTCTTCTGGCGTTTCTCGGACTTGGACTGAATCAGTCTTATGGTCAAACCTATAAATTCAGCACTTCGGGTTTTAGTGTTTTGGAAAAAAATCAAAAAGGGGATTGGGGAAAATGGTCCGATTTAAAGTTAGTAAATATCCTGGTAAAATTAGATACAGATAAAAGTCGAATCGTTGTTTATTCTGAAGCCATTCAACTGTTTGAAATCATTGATTATATTCCTTTGGAAGATAATGAAACCGATAGCGTATACTCATTTACCTGTAAAGACAACAATGGTGAAGATTGTACCCTTTCGATTATTACAAGAAAAAAACAAGACAATCGCAAACAACTTTACATCAATTATGATGACAGAATTATACTCTACAACATCTTCAATTATAAATAATAGTTTAAGTTAAGATACCATTAATTTTTCTCCAAAATCGCTATACCATTCAAGTTTCTAAATACAGAATGTGTATTTTTACCCCAATTAAAATTGTATTATGAAAAAGTTATTTTTGTTTTTGGCATTCGCCTTAATTTTAAATGTCCAAGCCCAAGAGCGCCCTAAATTAGTGGTTGGAATCGTGGTTGATCAAATGAAAATGGAATATTTGTATCGCTTTTCGGATGATTTTTCTCCAAATGGTTTCAAGCGTTTAATGAATAAAGGTTATGTTTTTCATAATGCCCATTTCAATTATATGCCAACATATACAGCTCCCGGTCACGCTTCGATTTATACGGGAACAACGCCATCCATAAACGGAATTGTCGGCAATGAGTGGTTCAGTAGAAAATTGGGAAAAACAATGTATTGCACCGATGATGCTTCGGTAAAAACTGTTGGCGACGGAACAGATAAAGAAGGGGCAATGTCTCCAAAAAACCTGCAAAGTACTACTATTACTGACGAATTACGGTTGGGAACCAATTTCAAAGGAAAAGTGATAGGAATGAGTTTAAAAGATCGTGGAGCGATTTTACCGGCTGGGCATTTTGCTAATTGGGCATTTTGGTACGGAGCTTCGGGTGCTTTTGTTTCGAGTACTTTTTATGGCGAAAAATTACCGGATTGGGTAACCGAATTCAATAATCAAAAGAACTATTTGACCTATATCAATAAAGGCTGGAGTTTGTTGAAACCAGCAGCTGATTACAACGAAAGTTGGCCTGACGACAACCCGTATGAAGGCAAATTATACAATTGCGAAAAACCGGTTTTTCCATACAATCTCAAAGAAATGTATGATAAAAATGATGCAGGAATTATGAGGGCAACACCATTTGGTAATAATTTATTGGCTGATTTCGCCAAGAAAGCCATCGAAAAAGAAGAATTGGGAAAAGATGATATCACTGATTTTCTTGCCATTAGTTTTTCTTCAACTGATTATGTTGGACATATTCTTGGGCCAAGATCAATGGAATTACAAGATACTTACTTACGTTTAGACCTGACAATTGTTGACCTTTTAGATTATTTAGATAAAACGGTAGGTAAGGACAATTATTTGCTTTTCTTGACTGCAGATCACGCTTGTGCCGAAAATGCTGCTTTTTTAAAAAACCAAAAATATGCAGTTAGGAATCTCGACACTAAAGAGATAACAAAATCTTTGCGAAACTTTTCTAAAGAAACCTTTGGGGAAGATTTCGTAACCAATTATTCAAGTTTTAATCTTTATTTCAATAAGGAATTAATCAAATCTAAAGGATTAGAATTGGTTAAAGTAAAACAAGCATTCAAGGATTATTTGATGACGATGGAACAAGTAAAAAGAGTTTACACCGAAGAGGAGATTTTGGCTTCGACCGGAAATGATTATTACCTTAATTTTATAGCCAAAGGTTATGATGCTACCCAAAACGGCGATATGGTTGTGCTGGACAAACCCGGATATATTCAATACGGTCCAACGGGTTCTTCTCACGGAACACCCTATGCTTATGACACGCACGCTCCTTTACTTTTTTATGGTTGGAAAATAAAACCCGGAGAAAGTTTTGATAAAAAAGAAATAACCCAGATTGCGCCAACACTGGCTCTTAAACTAAAAATTGAAATGCCAAACGGCACTGAAAGCAAGGTTTTGACAGAGGTTTTGGAGGAGAAATAGAATATTTTGTAAAAAGTTAAATCTACCTCATCAAAGAAAAATGTCCTTTTACAACCAGACCATCTTCCAATTGTATAGAATACCAATAATCAGAGGCAGGCATTGGCTGTCCGTTGAATTTTCCATCCCAACCTTGAGATAGTGGGCTGATTTGTTTCAGTAATTTTCCAAATCTGTCAAAAATGTAAATGATTGTATTTGCATTGAAAGAAGTATTTACACCTTTGATGTTCCAATAATCATTATAATCATCATCGTTTGGTGTGAAAAAATTTGGGATTCCTAAAACTGCCACTTCTTTTGGAGTTATACCACAACCGTTCAAATCCTTGACATAGATTGTGTGGATTCCAGCACTGACATTGGTGAAAACATTATCCGTTTGATAGCTGCCGTTTTCATCATCGAGTGCATATACATAATCGCCCAAACTAGCAGCAACGCTAACCGTGATACTATTCGATTCGGATAAATCTACAATTTTTACATCTGTGATATTCGCTTTATCTGAGGCTAAAACTGTAAATGTTCTGGTTCTGAAACAACCTTGATTGTTGGTTACAATTACTTTATAGGTTCCTGCTTGGTTGATGGTTAGCGTATAATTAATTTCGTTAGGAATTTGATTACCATTAAAAAACCATTCATAAGTATAATTTGTCGTCGGTGAACCGTCTAACAAACCAGCATCCAATACTTTGGTAAACGTTGGTAAATTGCTACACACTAATTCATTGCCTGTTAAAGCAATTTCCGGCACGGGATTTACAACAAAAGGCAGTGTTACAGTTGCGGTGCAAGTTGTGTTTATGGGATTAATTACTTCAACTCTCACGTTTTGGGTTGCCGTTACAAACGGATTTGGAAGTGGACTAGAAAGCGGATTATTATTTCCGTCAAAATACTTAATCGTCATTCCAGTTTGTCCGCCTAAAATGGTATTTTGGAAAGAAGATGTATCAAAAGCATATTTCCCGTCTTGCAAATTGGGGTCGGCTTCATCATCGCAAGTAGTTGTGAGGTTTGTTGCTACAGCAAAAGCTTCCGGCAAATCATCGACTACAAATTGTATTGTTGTGTCGAATGAACAGGCTTTTGGCGTGTTATTCGTTACAACCACTTTTAGAGTTTGTGATGTGGTGTCAAATGGATTTGGCAAAGGGCTTGACAATGGTACATTATTTTGATCAAAATAAGCCACACTTACATTGGTTAATCCATTCAATAATTGCGATTGTAGAGTAGTAGTATCAAACGCAAACTTTCCGTCCTGGTCATCATCGCAATGAATCTGTGTCAAGGATTTCGCAATCGGAATACGTTCTACATTCAAAGTAATATGACTTCCCAAACCCAAACAATCGTTATTGGTTTGACTATCCACCCGAATGAAGATATTTTGGGTATTCGGATAACCAATGTTTCGATAATTAGAAATATCGGAAATAGCATTTTTCTCCGCCAAAGCATCGACAAGATTTCGATAATAAGTAATGTCTAATAATTGACCTACCGGAAAAATATTCTGAATTTCGACCGTTACTCCGCTAAAATCGAAACCAGCGATGCCGTCTGTGTTCGTGCCTAAAATGGCATCATCACATTCGGTGAAAGTCTTTGCAAAGTTCAACGGAATTTGAGTAGTGGAAATAATAAGATTCAGTTGTGAGATTCTAAAACAACCATTTGCATTTGTAACTCTTACATAAACCACATCATTGCTCACCGTTTGATTGGTGTATGTTGTTGGGTTGATGATTGGGTTGGTATTGTTTTGTGCTTCGGTTTGTAATCTAAAAAAAGCAATGGTTTCATTAGCGGCATTAGCTGTAATTTTATCAATAGCCTCTTCCAAATTAAACACACTAAAACCATCAATGTTGTCGTCGCATTGTTTTAAATCGACTGCATTTGTAATTACCGGCAAAGCCAATACTTCAATATCAAACGAAGTTGTAGCAAAACAATTGATATTGTCTTTATTTTCCATTTTCACGTAAATCGTTTCCGAAGCATTGGTATTGGCATAAGTATTTGGAGTAGTAATCAATTGGGTTAAAGCCACGTCTTTATAATAAGAAAGTACAAACTGGCTCGCCGATTGTATGTTTAAAATAGAGAAGGCATTTTGAGTCAAATCAAAAACTACGCGACCATCTGCATCAGTTCCTACGCTAGTGTTGTCGCAATTACTAATTTTTGGAATGTTAGTATTTGGTTTTGGAGAATCGAAAACATTGATAACGAAATTGGTAGTGCTTTTACATTCCGAATTGGCATTATTACTCACTTCGGCTATGATGGTTTGTGCTTGGTAAGCTGTTGAGTTTACATAATTATTAGGCGTTGAAATGGCTACATTATTTGTATAATCAGTGGCAGTGGCATAATATTTCACCGTGTATAAATTTGGGTCTTGACCGTTGAGTATTGCCGTGTTTTGGGTTGTCAAATCAAAATTATACAATCCGTTATTATTGCTGTCGCAAATGAGCAAATCTTGTGGTTGTGTTGCGGTAGGAATTGCTGAAATAATAATGTCTCTGGTTTTTGTAATTAGACCATTTGTGCTTGTGGCAGTTACTGAAACCGAGTAATTTCCTGCTGATGCATATGAGTGGGTTGCGTTTATAGCTGTTGATGTGCTTCCGTCACCAAAATCCCATATTGCTAATGTAACAACTTCATTCCCACTTATAGAAAAAGAGGAAGCGTTTCCGAGGCAATTATTATTGCAAACTATTGCGGGTTCAATAGAATTACCATTAACTACAATATGGAATCGAGCATTTGGGTATCCTAAATCTGCTGTTGAGGTATAATTTGCTGGTGGACAGCCACCTTGAATTGTTCTGAACCAAGAAAGGTCATTATCATCTTGAGCTGCGGCCACAGGAAATGCATGTGCTTCACTATTTAGACTGGGCAATTGCCTTACCTCAACTAATATCATGTCAGTGTGTGCTGGAACGATTATGGGGTTTGTAAAATTTGCCGATATAAGTTGCATACTTGGAGACATAGGAACCGGAATTACCTGACTACTTCCAATGAGATTTGTTTCTGTAAAAGAGTTTGGAAAATTACTATCAATTTTATAAACATTGAACTGTAGGTTAACGTCCCAACTTGCAGCCTCAATACCTACTTGACCTGAATTAATACTAAAATCTGAATTTGTGTTAATTCCAAAATCATTGAGAATAAATTTTCTTCCCCAGTTTACACCTCCCCAACTGCAAGAATACATTGATATGCCAGGAACTATATTGTTTCCAATAGAATGCGTTAAAGTTGTTTGAGCTGAAATAAAGAAATTAACAAACAGAAAAGAGAATAATATTAGACTTTTTTTCATAGTTGAAACATAAAGAATGTGTAAAAATACGCATTTTCCTATATTAGTTGTGAACAATATAAATTGATTTTGGTTATTTTAAAAAAATAAGTCAATCAACTAATTTTTTAAAAAACAAATTTTAAAAAATTAAAAATAACAAATCCCATTTCATTTTTCATTGAAATGGGATTCATTTTTTATAAAAATAAAAGTTTTGCTTATTTTACAAGAACAGCGTCTTCGATGAGGATGTCGTATTTATAGCCTGAGCCTAAATCTTTATTTAAAACTACAGTGCCTTTTAGAGTAACGATTTCATCCAATTTTACTTTAGCCAAAGAGGTAATTGTAATGTCATTTGATCCTTTAAAACTTGACCCATCTTGTATATGTATCCAATTTTTTTTCATTATTTCGGGCATAAATTTTACCACTTTGCCAGTTAAGATAACTGTTTTACCAGCCAATTTATCTTTGCCTGAAAATAAATCGTGTAGTGATATAGCGCCTTTTGCTAAAGTAATTCCTTTTGACAATTCAGTTGTAGTTACATTACTTATAGTGCTGTCTATTGCCTTTTCAGCTACTACTGGCGGGTTAGGGTCTATCAATCCTTCAACAAAGAATACAGATTCAAAAGTTCTTTTTAAATCTTTACTTTCAAATTTTGTCATCTCAACTCCTCCTTCATAGGTGTAGGCTTTTCCAACTTCTACATCAGTTTTTGGAATGGCAATCCAGAATTCCTTTTCACCTTCGGTTACCAGTAGATAAGTGTATGCTGTTGCATTCAGAACCTCTTTGACTGTAATTTTATGCAAATTAGGATTTACAATTTCTTTTGCAGCTTCTTGTTTTTCATTGTTTGATTTGCATTGAACTAAGATCATTAGCATAGCAATACTTGCGATACATAAAATTATTATTTTTTTCATTTTTTGTTTGTTTATTATTCGAAGTAAAATTAGCTAAATTAAAACCTATTAAATATGATATATCTCACTTTTTAAAAAAGAATGGAGAATTTATTCCATATTCACAAGAATGTTGTTCCCAGCAGAAATCTAAAACAATTTATTCAAAAAAAATCCCATTTCATTTTTGTTGAAATGGGATTCGTTATTTATAATGCTATAGCAGCTTCTGCCGGCAACGGAATCTGGTTTCGCAATAAATCGTCGAAAGTTTCGTGTGCTCGAATCAAATGACCTTGGCCATTTTGCCACAAAACTTCTGCGGGTTTGTATCTTGAATTGTAGTTGGATGCCATTGAAAAGCAATAAGCACCGGCATTTCTAAAGCTAAGAATATCTCCCTCGTTGATTTCAGAAATTCTGCGGTTGCTGGCAAAGGTGTCCGTTTCACAAATGTATCCCACAACGGAGTAGAAACGTTCTTTTCCCTTAGGGTTCGAAATGTTTTCGATATAATGTTGAGAACCGTAAAACATTGGTCGTATCAAGTGATTGAAACCACTGTCAATCCCGGCAAAAACGGTAGAAGTGGTTTGTTTTACCACATTTACTTTGGCCAAAAAATAACCAGCTTCACTTACCAAGAATTTCCCTGGTTCAAAAATCAAGGTCAAATCTTTTCCGTATTCGGCACAGAAAGAATTGAATCTTTTGGATAATTTTCTTCCTAGTTCTTCAATATCAGTTTCGATATCGTCTTTTTTGTAAGGTACTTTAAAACCACTTCCAAAGTCAAGGAATTCAAGGTTTTTAAAGTTTTTGGCTACGTCAAATAGAATTTCGGCAGCATATAAAAACACTTCTATATCCAGAATATCGGAACCCGTGTGCATATGGATTCCCACGATGTGCATTTTTGTGTTTTCGACAATTCGCAACAAATGTGGCAATTGATGGATTGAAATTCCAAATTTACTATCGATATGACCTACAGAAATATTGGTGTTTCCGCCAGCCATCACGTGAGGATTGATCCGAATGCAAACAGGAACGTTCGGGTATTTTGTGCCAAATTGCTCCAAAATAGACAAGTTGTCAATGTTGATTTGAACTCCCATCGCTGATACTTCTTCGATTTCTTCTAATGAAACTCCATTTGGAGTAAAAAATATTTGATCAGGAGAATATCCGGCATAAAGTCCTAATTGAACTTCTTGTATCGAAACTGCATCCAGACAAGACCCCATATCTCTCAATAATTGAAGAATGGCAATGTTTGACAGGGCTTTCATTGCATAATTGATACGCAACTTTTCTACTTTAGAGAAAGCATTTGTTAATCTTTTATATTGAGATTGGATTTTTGCCGCATCATATACGTATAATGGACTTCCAAATTGTTCTGCTAATTGTACTAAATCTTTTGATTGCATCGTGCTACATTTTTGGCAAATTTATTATTCTTTATTGATACACACAAGTTAAAATAGTAAAACTAACAAATTATAACAAAATGTTTTAAAAATAACATTTGTGAAAATTATATAAATTTATATTAAATAAAAAACCCTTGAAAAAAACTTTTTCAAGGGTTTAATAAAGGATTATTTATTTTACAAACTTGGTAAATCTCCGTTACCTTTTGTTGGCAAATTGGTGTACCCCATTAAATATAAATCAACTTCTCTTGCGGCTTCACGACCTTCAGAAATTGCCCAAACAATAAGCGATTGTCCTCTTCTCATATCACCAGCGGTAAAAATGTGAGGAACATTAGTTTGATAATTAGTTGCAAAATAATTGTTGCGAGCATCAATTTTAATTCCTAATTGTTCACTCAAAGTTTTCTCTGGACCTGTAAATCCTAGAGCTAACAATGCTAAATCGCAAGGCCATATTTTTTCAGTTCCCTCTTTTTCAATTAATTCTGGCCTTTGTCCCGGTTTCAGTTTCCATTCTACTTCAACGGTTTTCAAAGCTGTTAATTCCCCTTTTTCATTGGCAATAAATTCTTTGGTGTTGATAAGCCAGTTTCTACCACAACCTTCTTCGTGCGAAGAAGATGTTTTTAATTGTAAAGGCCAAAAAGGCCAAGGAGTAGTTTCGCTTCTTCCAACGGGTGGTTTTGGCATAATTTCGAAATTGGTAACAGATTTTGCACCCTGTCTGTTAGATGTTCCCACACAGTCAGAACCTGTATCTCCACCACCAATGACGATTACGTTTTTACCAGTTGCTTTAACTTGGTTTTCGATTTTTTCACCATACAAAGCTTTAGTTTGTTGTGACAAGAAATCCATTGCCTGAACAACTCCTTTGCTGTCTGCACCTTTCGTTGGTAAACCTCTTCTTTCAGTTGCACCACCGCATAAAACGATAGAATCAAAACTATTTAATTGATCAATGCTGTAATTAACTCCAACATTTACGTTTGTTTTAAAAACAATTCCTTCGGCTTCTAAAATAGCAACACGTCTATCGATAATTCCTTTTTCCAATTTAAAATTTGGAATTCCGTAACGTAATAATCCTCCTATTGCATTGTCTCTTTCAAAAACGGTTACGGTGTGACCAGCGCGATTTAATTGTTGCGCAGCAGCTAAACCAGCTGGGCCGGAACCAATGACAGCCACGGTTTTTCCTGTCCTTGTTTCGGGAGTTTGTGGTTTGATCCATCCTTCGGCGAAACCTCTTTCGATAATACTTTTTTCAATATTTTCGATAGCTACAGGGTCTTTTATGATTCCCAAAACACAAGCTTTTTCGCAAGGTGCTGGACATAAACGACCAGTAAACTCAGGAAAATTATTTGTTGATTGCAGAATATTTAAGGCACTCTGCCACTCTTCTTGATGTACCATATCGTTGAAGTCCGGAATTAAATTCCCCAACGGACAAGCACTGTGGCAAAAAGGAATCCCACAATCCATACATCTTGAACCTTGTTCTTTTATTTTATCTTTTGCTAACGGAATCGTAAATTCGTTATAGTTCACAACTCTTTCCTGAACAACTATATTACTTTCGTCAGCTCTATTAAATTCTTTAAATCCACCTATCTTGCCCATAACTATTGTGCTATTAGTTCTTCTAATTGATTTTCTTCAGCTAATCTTATTAAAGCCTTTTTGTATTCTGTTGGCATCACTTTGATAAAATGCTTTTGTTGGTTTTCCCAGTCTCCAAGAATTCGTTTTGCCAATGGACTATTAGTGTACATAGAATGATTGCGTATCAAACGTCTTAGTTTTGCCAAGTCATCTTCTTCTAATGTTTCTAATTCGACCATTTCCATATTGCATAAACCATTCTCGAATTGTTTTCTCTCATCATACACGTAAGCAATTCCACCGCTCATACCAGCAGCAAAATTTCTACCCGTTTTTCCAAGAACAACCACGGTTCCACCAGTCATATATTCACATCCGTGATCTCCAATTCCTTCGACAACTGCTGTTGCGCCAGAATTTCTTACGCAAAAACGTTCACCTGCAATACCATTAATGTAAGCTTCACCTGTTATTGCACCATAAAGAGCAACGTTACCTACGATAATATTTTCTTCAGGTTTGAAAGTTGCAGTAGGAGGAACTTTGATAATTAATTTTCCGCCAGAAAGTCCTTTTCCTAGATAATCATTACAGTTTCCGTGAATTTTATAAGACAAACCATTGGTTGCAAACGCACCGAAACTTTGTCCTGCCGAACCTTCAAAATCGACTAATATGGTGTCATCAGGCAAACCTTGAGCACCATAAATTTTCGAAATTTCGTTACTTAAAATGGCTCCAACGGCGCGATCCGTATTTTTGATTTTAAAAGTAACTCTTGTTCTTTCTTTTCTGTAGATGGAAGGAAGTGCCGCTTTTATAATATCAAAATCAAGAACACTTTCTAAAGCGTGATCTTGGTTTGTTGTATTATGATTAGGTACGCTATTTGCTTTTTCTGGTTTATAAAGAATGGTTGATAAATCCAATCCACTTGCTTTATAATGTTTAATGGCTTTGTTGACATTCAGTTTTTGAGATTGTCCCACCATTTCTTTTAGTGTTTTGAATCCTAGTTGCGCCATAATTTGTCTCAACTCTTCAGCAATAAAATACATAAAGTTGATAACGTGCTCTGGTGTTCCCTTGAAATTTTTTCTTAATTCTGGATCTTGTGTGGCAATACCCACTGGACAAGTGTTCAAGTGGCAAGCTCTCATCATAATACATCCTGATGCCACTAATGGCGCTGTTGCAAAACCAAATTCTTCAGCTCCAAGTAAGGCTGCGATAGCAACATCGCGACCAGTTTTTAACTGACCATCACATTCCAAAACCACACGACTTCTTAAATCATTTAAGATTAGGGTTTGTTGCGCTTCGGCAAGTCCAAGTTCCCAAGGAATTCCGGTATGTTGCAATGAAGTCAAAGGTGCAGCACCTGTTCCTCCATCGTATCCCGAAATCAAAATCACATCGGCTTTTGCTTTGGCTACACCGGCTGCGATAGTTCCTACACCAACTTCTGAAACTAATTTAACATTAATTCTGGCTTCACGATTGGCATTTTTCAAGTCGAAAATTAATTGTGATAAATCCTCAATTGAATAAATATCGTGGTGTGGCGGAGGGGAAATAAGTCCAACATAAGGAGTTGAATTTCTCACTTTGGCAATCCAAGGATATACTTTTTCGCCAGGTAATTGTCCGCCTTCTCCAGGTTTAGCACCTTGGGCCATTTTTATTTGAATCTCTTTGGCGTTCGTTAAATAGTTGATGGAAACACCAAATCTTCCCGAAGCCACTTGTTTGATAGCACTATTTCTAGAATCTCCATTTAAGTCTTTTTGGAAACGTTTTGGATCTTCTCCACCTTCTCCAGAATTGCTTTTTCCACCAATTCTATTCATGGCAATTGCCAAGTTTTCATGAGCTTCTAAGCTGATTGAACCATAAGACATAGCTCCGGTTTTGAACCTTTTTACGATTTCTGTCCAAGGTTCTACTTCGTCAATTGAAATAGGATCGAGGTTGTTAAATTCGAATAATCCTCTGATGGTCATAAGATTTTTGCTTTGGTCATTAACCATATTAGAGTATTCCTTATAACTTTCTGGGCTGTTTAATCGAACCGCTTGTTGCAATTTTGCAATCGTGGTTGGGTTGAACATATGTCTTTCACCGTTACGTCTCCATCTGTAAATTCCTCCAATTTCTAAAGGCAATAAACTGGCGACTTTTGAATTTGGAAAAGCTTTTTGGTATCTTTTTTTGACTTCTTTTTCAACTTCCATAAGTCCAATTCCTTCAATTCGGGATGGAGTGTTCGGGAAATATTTAGAAGAGAATGTTTTATTTAATCCCAAAATTTCGAAAATTTGTGCACCTCTGTATGAATGTAAAGTTGAGATACCAATTTTGTTCATAATTTTCAGAATTCCTTTTGCGATTGCTTTATTGAAATTTTTGATGGCATAATCAGCATTTACATTGGTAATAAAACCTTTGTCTACTTGGTCGCGAATGATTTCATTTACCATATACGGATTTATGGCACTAGCTCCATAACCAAATAATAATGCAAAATGATGTGGTTCACGTGGTTCTGCAGATTCGATTATAATTCCGAATTTCGAACGAACTTTTAAAGTGTTTAATGAATGATGAATATATGAGCAAGCCAACAACATTGGGATTGGAGCCATTTTATCACTCACGCCTCTGTCAGATAGAATTACAATATTACAACCTTCGTTAACGGCTTTGAAAGTGGCGTTCACACATTTTTCTAAAGCTCTTTCTAATCCATTGACTCCTTTTTTTATTTCGTATAAAGTTGAGATTTTTACGGATTTAAAATCAGGATGATCAATGCTGCTTATTTTGTCCAAATCTTCGTTTGAAATAACTGGATTATGGATTTTTAATTTCTTGCAATGTTTTGGTGCAATGTCAAAAATATTATAATCACCACCAATTGCCAAGCTAATATCTGTTATGATTTCTTCGCGAATACCATCCAAAGGAGGATTGGTAACTTGAGCAAATAATTGTTTGAAATAGTTGTATAAAAGTTGGGGTTGATCTGATAAAACAGCCAGTGGAGTGTCATTTCCCATTGAGCTGATTGCCTCGTGACCACTTGAGCCCATTGGGTTTATTATGGTTTTTAAATCCTCGATGGAGTAACCAAACATTCGTTGACGTGTTTCAAAATCCACGTTTTCAACAGGAATAACATTATCTGTATATGGAATTTGTGCTAAATGCAACAAATTCTCATCAAGCCATTGTTTATAAGGATATTTACTAACGATTGAATTTTTTACCTCGTCATCTTCAATAATTCGGCCTTCATTCATGTCAACAAGGAACATTTTCCCTGGTTCTAGACGACCGTGCTGGACAACATCTTCGGGTTTAATGTCAAGGACACCAATTTCAGACGACATAATCACAAAACCACCTTTTGTAAGTGTATAACGAGATGGACGCAATCCATTTCTGTCCAACAAAGCACCAATTACGTTTCCATCTGTAAATGGAATCGAAGCTGGTCCATCCCAAGGTTCCATAATACAGGCATTGTATTCATAAAACGCTTTTTTCTCGGCAGACATATTTTGGTGTTTTTCCCAAGCTTCGGGAACAACCATCATCATTGCTTCTGGTAAGGAACGACCTGTCATTAATAATAATTCAACAACCATATCCATAGAAGCTGAATCTGATTTTCCTTCTAATATAATTGGGAATAATTTTTTGATGTCGTCACCAAAAACGTCGCTTTGCATCAATTCTTCACGGGCGCGCATACGGCTAATGTTTCCTCGAAGCGTATTGATTTCACCATTATGACACATATATCTAAAGGGTTGTGCCAATTCCCATGAAGGGAAAGTATTGGTAGAAAAACGTTGGTGAACCAAAGCTAATCTTGTAACTAAATCATCATCTAATAAATCAATATAATAAGGACTGATATCTTCCGGTCTCAACAATCCTTTATATATTATGGTAGTAGTTGAAAAACTCGAAAAATAAAATCGGTGACTTTCTGAAATTTTCGAATTAATTACGGTTTGTTCCGCCATTTTTCTTGCGGCAAACATTTTGGCATTGAATTGCTGCTCTGTTAAGTCTAAACCATTTTTACCAACAAATACTTGTTTTACGGTTGGTTCTTTTTCTGCAGCAATTTGCCCTAAGTTTGATGGGTCAACTGGAACGTCTCTCCATCCTAATATTTGAAGGTTTTGGTTTCGTATATAGTCTTCAAAAGTAGTTTTGCAAAAATCAATTTGATTTTTACTTTTTGGCATAAAAACCATTCCAACACCATATTCTCTTGGTTCTGGAATTTCAAATTCGCAAACTTTCTTAAAAAAATTATGAGGAATATCAAATAATATTCCTGCTCCATCTCCGGTTCTTCCGTCAGAACTCACGGCACCACGGTGATCTAGGTTAATTAAAATATCGAGTGCTTTATGAATAATGTCATTCGACTTAATTCCGTTCAAATTGCAAATAAATCCTGCACCACAATTGTCATGTTCAAATTCGGGCAAATAGAGACCTTGTTCTTTAACTTTCATTCTTGATAATTTTTATGCAAAAATAAAGATTTCATTAAATATAATGAATTATAAAAGTTGTGTTTACTGCATTTTTGTTGTAATAATAGAAAAACGTTTATTTAATAGCAATAATTCATTCTTATACATTCAAATTATCAAATTCACAATTCATTTGGTTTAATTTTTTTATAATTGGCAGTAAACGACAAAAAATCCTATTATTCATGAAGTATTCTCAATCGATATAGTAGTTTCATATTCGATAATTCTTAGTTTTTAGCGTCATAAATTCCATATTTTATAAATAACCAAATCCAGATGATTAGTGTCAAATATTATTTCAGTTTTATTAATAGAAAAAGATTTTAGTTTAAGATGAATTTGTTATTTTTGTGGCACTTTATTTCTGGAATAAATTCAGAATCTTGTCAAATACTTTAATATGGATATACACGAATACCAAGGAAAAGAAATACTTGCCAGTTATGGCGTAAAAGTGCAACGTGGTCATGTTGCTAACAATGCTCAAGAAGCAGTTGCCGCCGCAAAACAATTAACAGCCGAAACAGGAACCGGTTGGCATATTATTAAAGCTCAAGTTCACGCTGGTGGACGCGGGAAAGGTGGTGGAGTTAAACTTGCCAAAAACCTTCAACAAGTGGAGGAAATTGCAGGACGAATCATAGGAATGAATTTAATTACTCCGCAAACATCTGCCGAAGGTAAAAAAGTACATAAAGTTTTAGTTGCCGAGGATGTTTATTATCCTGGCGAAAGCGAAACTTCAGAGTTTTATATGTCTGTTCTATTGAATAGAAGTAAAGGTCGTAATATGATTATGTATTCTACTGAGGGTGGAATGGATATTGAACATGTAGCCGAACACACTCCACATTTAATTTTTACCGAAGAAATTGATCCTTCAGTAGGATTACAAGCTTTTCAAGCAAGAAGAATTGCCTTTAATTTAGGACTTTCCGGAAATGCTTTCAAAGAAATGGTACAGTTTGTTGGTGCTTTATACAATGCTTACATTGGTTCTGACGCTTCGATGTTTGAAATTAATCCGGTCCTAAAAACTTCAGATAACAAGATTATTGCTGTTGATGCTAAAGTAAATTTAGATGATAATGCTTTGTACCGTCATCCAAAATTAGCCGAAATGCGTGACGTTCGTGAGGAAAACCCAATCGAAGTTGAAGCAAAAGAAGCAGGTTTAAACTACGTAGATCTTGACGGAACCGTAGGTTGTATGGTAAATGGAGCTGGACTTGCTATGGCAACGATGGATTTAATTAAATATGCCGGTTTTGAACCAGCAAATTTCTTGGACGTTGGTGGAACTGCCGATGCAAAACGTGTGGAATTAGCGTTCCGTATCATTTTGAAAGATCCAAACGTGAAAGCAATTTTAATTAATATTTTTGGAGGAATTGTTCGTTGTGACCGTGTTGCCCAAGGTGTTGTTGACGCATATAAAAATATGGGAGACGCTATTAAAGTGCCAATCATTGTTCGTTTGCAAGGAACCAATGCCGTTATTGCAAAAGAATTAATTGATAATTCAGGAATGCCAATCTTGTCTGCTGTTGAATTTCAAGAAGCAGCGGATCAAGTAAAAGCGGCGCTTTCTTAATATTATATTTTGTTGAGACGCACTGCAGTGCATCTCTATCATAAATAAAAAACCTGTTCACCACGGTAAACAGGTTTTTTTTATGCAATAATTCAATTTAAGACTTCTTATTCTTGCCGAAATTGAATTTCACTTTCTCCACTACTTGTACTTTTGGAGCGGGTTTTTTGAAAGGTTTCTTTTTGGCTGCTGAACCTTTTTGTCCCGGTTTTTGATCTCCTCTGGCTCTTTCTTCGTCTTTTGGTTTTGCTTTGAACTCCGTCCTTTCTTTTGTTCCTTCTTTTACGGGGATTTGAGCTTTGTGTTTAGCTAAAACGGCTGTTGGGTTTTTCGAGTTTTCCTTTGTGCCACGAAGGTGAATCACTAATCCATTCAGGAAATTACGCAACACTTGGTCGCCACATTCCACATAATTAGGATGATCTTCGGCGCGGAAAAAAGCACCTAATTCTGATTTTGAAATTCTAAAATCTACTAATTCCAGTATTTCAACTATTTGATCATCTCGCAACATCAGTGCGACACGCAGTTTTTTTAGTATATCGTTGTTTGTCATTGTAAAATTTGTTTAATGTTGTTTAAGAATGATTAATATGGTTTAAGATAGTTTAATGTTGTTTAAGATGTTACTAAATTAAACCTGAAACCTTAAAAAAGCCAAAGATACGCTTTTACGAAACCATCTCGCCATAATTTTTCGTTATGCTGTCCGCCTTTGACAATCTTTTTTTTGGTTAGATTGTTACATTCACATCTTTTTTCTGAAATCAAATCATCAATTTTGTTGAGGTCAGGAATCATATCTTCATCTCCTTCGTTGTCGCCACAAAGGAAATATATTTTGGTTTTAATCTTTGGAGTTTTTTGGGTCAATTCAATTATTTCTTTTCGGTTAAACCAAAACGATGGTGAAAAAACTCCCGCTTTACCAAAAACTTCTGGATATTTCAAAATGGCATAATAGGAAACTAAACCTCCAAGTGAACTTCCTATAATAGTGGTGTTTTTGCCATTTGTTTTTGTTCTGTATTTGGTGTCAATTTCGGGTTTTAATGTATTTACCATAAACCCAAGATAATTATCGGCATTTCCGCCGTCATATTTATCATTTTTGAAAGGTGTTAATTCTTCAATTCTTTTTTCGTTTCCGTGTTCAATTCCTACGACAATCACTTGTGCATTAAGGCTGTCCAGTTTTTCATCTACGTTCCATTCACCGGCAAAGGAAGCCTTGGCATCAAAAAGATTTTGCGCATCGTGCATATAAATTACAGGATATTTCTTTTGGGTTTTACTGTAATTTTTGGGTAAATAAATCCAAATCTTTTTGGTGGTATGCAATTGTGGAGCTTCAATGGTAAAGGTGGAGACTTGTTTTGAGGCTGTGTGCTGGTTTGGTTCTTCTCCCACTGGGCTCGAGTGCTGTGCCAAAGTTTGTGATATCGTGATAAACAGGAATAGAATTATTGTTAGTTTTCGAATCGTTGACATAACTTTAGTATTTTAGCTAAAAATACTAATTTGATGAATACTTTCGAAGAAAAAAGAAGTTTACTTTTAGAAATGATTGCTTTTGCCACTATTGACGGCAGTTTGCACAAAAGAGAATATGAATTTTTGTCAATTGTTGCCAATGAACTACAGATTGACAAAGCTGTTTTTAATGATTTGTTTCATCAAGAATTACCGCAAATGGTAATAAAATCAGAGTTTGAGCGATTCCAGCAGTTTTATCGCTTGGCTTTATTAATGTATAGCGATGGCGTTTTGCACCAGAAAGAGGAAGTGGGAATTCACCAAATAGCGATTAATATGGGACTAAATCCAATTGTTGCCAATCGTATTCTCAAAATGATGAAAACAGCCCCAAGCCCAATTATTGATGCTAATGTTTTATTGCAAATTTTTAAAGAACAGCACAATTAGGGTTTGTAGATTATAAAAATATGTATCGATTGAGATGTTTTTTTGCGAAGGAAAAACACTCGAAAACCAACCAAAAATACTCCTCAAAAAAAAGAGGCGCACTTGCCTCTTGTATTTCTCTCTACAACCTTTACGATAACTCCATAGTGTTGACAGTTGGTACTCTGGTTCCGTTCAACCAGAGTTTATCTCATTGAATTTTATTTATTTTGGTATTCGATGATTGCAATTCATTGTTCGTGCTGCGCACGCAACGAAACTCTAGCTGTTAGCAGAAGGTTTTTTATTTAATTCTAATTTTGTTTTCTAAGCAATCAATATATAAGGAATTATTTAAAAATATTTTGTTCCCAAGCATTCCTGTCATTCCCGAAAATTTCATCATTGAATATTGAGTTTGAGAAAACCCCTCTACATAAGTAACATTGGTTAATTTTATTTTTTTATTTCCAAATTGTATATTTTGATTG
>Ga0208262_1000086_pt1 | contig 46991 bp, 39 predicted proteins | sample LakWasMet15_LOW5_2_FD_183863 | JGI IMG/M metagenome (GOLD analysis project Ga0208262, IMG submission 183863) | Freshwater sediment methanotrophic microbial communities from Lake Washington under simulated oxygen tension - Sediment Metagenome... | ecosystem: Environmental > Aquatic > Freshwater >... | reverse complement strand
TTCAACGGGAGGTGCCACAAGAAATTACACAGTAGAAATGACTAGTGTGGCACTTGGTTGTGCTACAATGTCACCAGTATTTGATGTTATTCAATCGGGACCAGCTGTGATAGCAAATGGAGTAGGTTATACGGTGACCAATGCCTTTGAGCAAAATCAAATTATCACGGTTGATGTAGTAGGTTTTGGCACGTACCAATACAGTTTGGATGATGGATCAAGACAGGATAGTAATATCTTTGAGAATGTGAACTTAGGATTACATTGGATAACAGTTTGGGATACCGAAGGCGGATTAATCTACAGTTGTGATAGTTTAATCATCCAAGATGTGTCGATTATCGACTATCCACATTACTTTACACCAAATGGCGATGGTATTCACGACACATGGAATATTGTTGGATTAGATGGACAACCTACCGCAAAAATTTATATATTTGACCGCTATGGAAAATTGCTTAAGCAAATCAGTTCAACTGGAGCTGGATGGGATGGGACCTTTAATGGAAAAATCTTACCGTCAACGGATTACTGGTTTACAGTTGATTTTGCAGAGGGAGTGAAATTAAGACAATTTAAAGCTCACTTCTCTTTGAAAAGATAATGTCACAAAGAGTTTAAAATAAAAAAACCATCCTGTAAAAAGGATGGTTTTTTATTGCAATTAAATTGCTTTTTCTTATAATGAATTATAAACTTTAAGCGCTTCTTTTAATATCGCCACTGAACGAATTAAGTCTTCTTTTTTAAGTACATAAGCAATACGAACTTCATCTAATCCAACTCCTGGTGTTGAATAAAATCCAGCAGCTGGAGCCACCATTACAGTTTCACCATTGTAATCATAAGATTCCAAAAGCCACTGAGCAAAATGATCGGCATTTTTAATGGGTAATTTTGCAATACAATAGAAAGCTCCTTTTGGAGTTCCCACTTTTACGCCTTCAATTTTATTTAGTTCTGAAATTAAAGTATCTCTACGGTCTTTATATTCAGTGATAACATCATCGAAATAGCTTTTAGGAGTTTCTAATGCAGCTTCACTTGCAATTTGGGCATAAGTTGGCGGACTCAACCTTGCTTGCGCAAATTTCATCGCTGTTGCCATGACTTCTTTATTTTTAGAAACGATACAACCAATTCTTGCACCACACATACTGTATCGTTTGGATACAGAGTCAATCATAATGGCATTTTCTTCAAGTCCGGGAACATTCATAACTGAGAAATGTTCTTCACCATCATATATAAATTCGCGATATACTTCATCGGCAATTAAAAACAAATCGTGTTTTTTTACAATTTCAGCCAATTGCATAATTTCCTCTTTTGAATATAAATACCCTGTTGGATTTCCTGGGTTACATATTAAAATGGCTTTTGTTTTTGGCGTGATAAGTTTTTCAAAAGCAGCAATTGGAGGTAAAGCAAAGCCTTCATCAATGGTTGAAATAACTGGAACTACTTTTACACCAGATGCTGTTGAAAAGCCGTTATAATTGGCATAAAAAGGTTCAGGAATAATAATTTCATCACCAGAATCCATAGTACTTCCCAAAGCAAAAAGTAAAGCCTCAGAACCACCTGTTGTGATAATTATATCTGCAACATCAATAGGCAAACCATGGGTTTTATAATAATTGGATAGCTTAACTCTGTAGTTTTCAAAACCAGCAGAGTGGCTATATTCTAAAACTTTTATATCAGCATTTTTTACCGCATCAAGAGCTACTTGTGGCGTTTTTATATCGGGTTGACCAATATTTAAATGATATACTTTATGACCTTTCTTTTTTGCAATTTCTGAATAAGGCACCAACTTACGAATTGGTGACTCAGGCATTTGCTGTCCTTTTAGTGAAATTTTAGGCATGATTTATTTTTTTACTTTGCAAATTTGCGACTTTTTTATTTTGAAAGCAATTCATTTTAAAGAATATAAATTGTCAGATTTTTGTAATGCAAGACATTTTTTTATTAAATTTATAAAAATGTACCCAATGAGATTCTTGCGAACCTATATCCTTTTTGTTTTTGTTACTTCTCTAGGATTTTCACAGTCCACATTTCATATAGAAAACAATAAGAATAAAGTTGTAATTCCCTTCCAACTGATTAACAATTTGATATTTATACCCGTTAATGTAAACGGGGAACAGCTAACTTTTCTTCTCGATACGGGTGTTGAGGAAACCATATTATTTAGTTTAGATGATAAAAGCGAGGTTAGTTTTTTTAATGTAAAAAAGATAAAACTAAGAGGATTGGGAAGCGCAAACGCCATTGAAGCGCTTAAATCTTCAAGGAATAAATTGGAAATTAAAGGTCTCGTTGATGATAATCATGAGATATTTATTATTCTTGACCAGGAGTTTAATTTTTCATCCCAAGTGGGAATACCTGTTAATGGAATATTAGGATATCACTTTTTTAAAAATCACTTGGTTGAGATGGATTATGATAGGAAGAAAATAATCGTTTATGAGAATGATAAAAAGATTAAAAAGCGGATAGATAAAAAATTTACTTCTGAAGCTATTTCTATTGAAAACAACAAGCCTTATTTTATTTCTGATGTCACTTCAGATGAAGCTGTTTTTCCTTCAAAAGTATTATTAGACACTGGGAATAGCGATGCGCTTTGGGTTTTTTCGGATAAGAAAACTACTGTCCCATTGCCCAAAGTAACCGTGAATGATTACTTAGGAAGAGGTTTTAGTGGCGATATTTATGGCTTACGCGGGAGAGTTTCCAGTATGAAATTTGGTAATATAAAGTTTGAAAAACCAATTGCTACATTTCCAGATTCGACGTCAATAAGAGAGGTTATTTTAGTAAAAGATAGGGTTGGTTCCATTGGTGGGGAAATCTTTAAGCGATTCACCATCATTTTTGACTATCCTAATAGCAAAATATATACTAGGAAAAACTCGAATTATCAAGAACCTTTTAGTTACAATATGAGCGGTATTGATATTCAGCATGAGGGTTTGGAATGGGTAAAGGATAGTTACTCAGAAAATCCAACGTTATCTGAAAACATATTTGATGGCAACGGAAATAAAGTGGATAATAACCTTAAGTTTAAATTTGAATTAAAACCTATTTTTAAAATCTCTAATGTTAGAGCAGGCTCAACTGCTGCTGAAGCTGGCTTACTTAAAGGAGATAAAATCATTAAGATTAACAACCGATTAGCCTATGGCTATACGATGGAGAAAATCAATGAGATTTTAAAATCGGAAGAGGGGAAAGAGATTGAAATGGAAGTTGAGCGGAATGGTAAAATTATAAAAGTAAAGTTCCTGCTTAAAACGATATTATAATAAAAACGTCCCTAAATTAGGGACGTTTTAATTATTGCATCATAGGACTGGTTTTCTTTTTCTCAAGGAGATTGACTTCCTTTTTCTCAACCACTTCGCCTTTAATTTTTATAGCAACTCTACCATTTTCGGTATTGACTGCATTGGACTCCACTGTGATGGTTTTTCTAATGATACCCGGATTCATATTGTATTTGACATCTATCTTTCCAGTCTTCCCAGGTAAAATAGGCTCTGTTGGTTTTGATGGCACCGTACAACCACAAGTAGATTGCACATTGGTAATAATTAATGGAGCATCTCCCGTATTTGTAAATTCAAAAGAACGGATTCCGCTATCATCTACTTTATTTACCGTTCCGTAATCGATGGTGTTGTCCTTGTCTTTGAACTCAATCTTTGCTCCAGTTTGAGCAAAACCAACTGCATTTACAAGGAGTACAGCTAAAAATAATATTCTTTTCATAGATTCTAATTTTAATCAATGGTTTGTAAAATTACTTCGTTTAATTTAAAGCACAAAAAATTACTTCTTAATTTTTTATAAAGCACATATTAATTACTTTTGTGGACTGCGTTACAAGAAACATACCAAAATTATTTTGTAATGAAGTTAATGATTAACGAAGAAATAAATATGACAATTCCTGCTCAATTTGACGCTAAAACGGTGGAACAAAAATGGTACGACTACTGGATGAAAAACAACTATTTTCATTCCAAACCAGATTCTAGAACACCTTATACTATAGTTATTCCACCACCTAATGTTACAGGTGTTTTGCACATGGGGCATATGTTGAACAACACGATTCAGGATGTTCTTATTCGTCGTGCGCGATTGAAGGGGTATAATGCTTGTTGGGTTCCGGGAACGGATCACGCTTCTATTGCTACGGAGGCCAAAGTTGTTGCTAAATTAAAAGCAGAAGGCATTAACAAAAACGATTTAACTCGTGAGGAGTTTCTAAAACACGCCTGGGAATGGACGGATAAATATGGTGGGACTATTCTTGAACAACTGAAGCAATTGGGTTGTTCATGTGATTGGGACAGAACTAAGTTCACAATGGATCCCGATATGTCGGCTTCTGTAATTCATTCGTTTGTGGATTTATATAATAAAGGGCAAATCTATCGCGGTTACCGAATGGTAAATTGGGACCCGGAAGCCAAAACTACTTTGTCTGACGAGGAAGTGATTTATGAAGAAAGACAAGGGAAACTATACCATTTGAAGTATCAAATTGTGGGTTCTAATGAGTTTGTAACCATCGCTACTACGCGTCCGGAAACGATACTTGGCGATACGGCTATTTGTATTCATCCTGATGATACGCGTTACCAACATTTGAAAGGGAAAAGCGCTATAGTTCCAATTTGCAATCGTTTTATTCCTATCATTTTTGATGAGTATGTGGATATGGAATTTGGGACGGGTTGTCTAAAAGTAACGCCTGCTCATGATATCAACGATAAAGCTTTAGGTGAAAAGCACAATCTTGAAATTATAGACATTTTCAATGAGGATGCTACCTTAAACAGTTTTGGTTTGCATTATGTAGGGAAAGACCGTTTTGTGGTTCGTGAAGAAATTGCCAAAGAATTGGAAGACATTGGCGCTTTAGACAAGGTTGAAAATCACATCAATAAAGTAGGTACTTCTGAGAGAACTAAAGCGGTAATCGAGCCTCGTTTGTCTGACCAATGGTTTCTTCGCATGGAAGATTTAGTAAAACCTGCTATCAAGGCGGTGTTGGAAACTGAAGAAGTAAAACTATATCCAAAACGTTTTGATAATACCTATCGTCACTGGTTGGAAAACATCCGTGATTGGAATATCTCGCGTCAACTTTGGTGGGGGCAACAAATTCCTGCGTATTATTATGGAGATGGAAAGGAAGATTTTGTAGTTGCTGAAACTATTGAGAAAGCCCTTGAGCTTGCAAAAGTAAAAACTGCCAACTCAAATCTGACCACTGAACACTTGAAGCAAGATGCCGATGCCTTGGATACTTGGTTTTCTTCTTGGTTGTGGCCCATGGCTGTGTTTGGAGGGATTTTAGATCCCGAAAACGAAGACTTTAAATATTATTACCCAACTAACGATTTGGTTACAGGACCAGATATTCTTTTCTTTTGGGTTGCCCGAATGATTATTGCAGGTTATGAATATACAGGTCAGAAACCGTTTAACAATGTTTATCTAACGGGATTGGTTCGTGATAGCCAAAGACGTAAAATGTCTAAATCATTGGGGAATTCTCCGGATCCACTGGGATTGATTGAGAAATTTGGTGCCGATGGTGTTCGGATGGGATTGCTTTTGAGCGCTTCTGCTGGAAATGATATTATGTTTGACGAAGAGTTGTGTAACAATGGAAAAGCGTTTACCAACAAAATTTGGAATGCCTTCCGATTGATAAAAGGATTTGAAGTAACCGATATTCCTCAACCCGAATACGCTAAAGTTGCTATTGAATGGTATGAATCCAAATTGCAAAAGACATTGTTGGAGATAGAAGACCATTTTGAGAAGTACCGTTTGTCGGATGCTTTGATGGCGATTTATAAATTGGTTTGGGATGATTTCTGTGCTTGGTTATTGGAAATGATTAAGCCGGGTTACCAACAGCCTATTGACAGCACTACGTTCAATAAAGTAATCGAATTGTTGGAAGCTAACTTGAAGTTATTGCATCCTTTTATGCCGTTCTTGACAGAAGAGATTTGGCAACACATTACCGACAGAACTCCAGAGCAAGCCTTGATTGTTGCCGAATGGCCAAAGATGACTACGGTAAATGAAACTATCATTACGGATTTTGAGTTTGTGATGGAGGTGATTTCTGGGATTAGAACGATTCGGAAAGAGAAGAACATTCCTTTTAAAGACACTATTGATTTGAAGGTTTGGAATAACGAAAAGGCGTCTACTTATTTTGATACTGTGATTTCCAAATTGGGGAATATTGTTTCTTTGGAATATGTGAATGAGAAAGTGGATGGTGCTTTGTCTTACCGTGTGAAATCCAATGAATACTTTATTCCGATTACGGGAAGTATTAATGTGGAGGAAGAAATTGCCAAGCTTACCGAAGAGTTGAACTACATCAAAGGGTTCTTGAAATCAGTACAGGGGAAACTTTCTAACGAGAAGTTTGTTAGTGGCGCTCCCGAGAATGTTATCGCTATGGAACGCAAGAAAGAAGCGGATGCTTTGGCTAATATTGCTACTATTGAGCAGAGTTTGGCTAGCTTGCAATAAAACTATAAACCGTTCCCCATGAAAATTGTTATTTCGCCAGCCAAATCCTTAGACTTTGAAAGAGCGTTGCCCACCCAGCAACATTCGGAAGCTGCTTTTTTGAAGGAAGCTAATACGATTCAGAAAGTCTTGAAGAAGAAGAAACCCAAACAGCTTTCTCAGTTGATGGACATTTCGGAGAAGTTGGGGGAGTTGAACTGGCAGCGTAATCAGGCGTGGGAAACACCGTTTACGCTTGACAATGCACGCCAAGCGGTTTATGCCTTTAATGGGGATGTGTATTTGGGATTGGATGTTATGAGTTTACCCTTAGATAAATTAGACGCTTTACAAGACAAACTCCGAATCTTGTCGGGGTTGTATGGTTTATTGAAACCGTTGGATTTGATTCAACCGTATCGATTGGAAATGGGTACTTCTATTATGATTGGGAAGAACAAAAACTTGTATGGCTTTTGGAAGAAGACCATTACCAAAGCCTTGAATAGTGAATTGCAAAAAGACGAGTTGTTTATTAACCTCGCCAGCAATGAATACTTTAGTGCTGTAGATACCAAAACTTTGAAATGCCAAGTCATTACTCCTGAGTTCAAAGATTACAAAGACGGTAAACTCAAAATGATTAGTTTCTTTGCCAAAAAGGCGAGGGGTATGATGGTGCGTTATATTATTGATACGAATGCCGAAACTATTGACGACTTAAAAGGATTCAATTATGAAGGGTATGCCTTTGATGGGAATTTGAGTAAGGGGGATACGTTGGTGTTTACGAGATAGGGGATTAGTGTTCAGTGTTCAGTTTTTAGTGTTCAGTTTGGTTTTGATAGCACTTATATTTACTACAGGAAACACTTCTTTTTTAGAGCTAGTTTCTATTCATTATAAACGTACTATACTGCGGGTATCTATACCTTTTCTATACGATAGCTATACGACAGCTATACGATAGGTGGCATTAAATTTGCTTGTTCTTGGCAAGCGGTAGGCTTGTATGCCGCGAGTAGTAACTTAATACTAGACGCTATGGCACGATTTAAAGGACTTCTACAATTTATTGGTACCCTTGGGAATATTACGGCGGTTAAGAGTAAGGAGGGCGTTTATCTTAAAAAGAAAAACGATATCCCCAAAAGCCGTTATCAAAAAGCGCCTGAATATGCCGATTTTAGAATGAATGGCAATTATATGGCGATGAGTTCCCGATTATCCAAAGCTTTTAGGCACCCGATTGCGGTTTTTGGAAGGGATGCTTGTGATCCCCGCATGTACTCCAGGATGAATGCGCTGATGCGCCGTATTATTATGTGTGATACTGTTTCTGCAAAAGGAGCGTTTACCGCGGCTGTTGGGATGGCTACTGCTGAAGGAAAGCAACTGGTAAGGGATTTTGAGTTTCATAAGTTGGTTTCTTTTGACAGTGTTTTTCATGGGCACTATACTTTGGCTATGAGTACGGGTACTTTAAGCCTTCCTGAATTTGAGCCTAAAAAACATTTGCAGCCTACGACTGGTGCTACGCACGTAGGATTACAATGTGGTATGCTCTCTTTTAATTTTGAAACGCAGGAGCGGAGTTTTACGGAAAGCCCTGTTTTTACTATGCCTTTACATGGATTGGCTACTGCTGTTGTTTTAAATTGTGATATCCCAGCTCCTAATGGCGAGACGCTGTTTTATTTTTTTAAGGTGTTTTTTATGCAGGAGGTGAATGGGGTTCTTTATCCTTTGAAAGGGGATGGGGGCGCTGTTATGAAGGTTGTTGGGGTTGATTGATTGTTTAGGGAATTTTGAATGAGGTTTTGAAACCACACGAAAGGATTCGTGCAGTAGCGGTGTAAAATTTATCTAATAAATCCGACTGACAAACCTCTTTTCTTTTTCACTATTCCATTGTACTTGGTATGTTTTCCCGTTTATTTGGTCAAGTAATATAAAATTATAAATATTATTTGTTGGATAAAGGTTAAATCTGCCGTTTACTTCAACTTCATCTGACATTAAAAGTGAATCTGAATTTAATATTATTTCACCTTCATATTCATCACTTGAGATACTAAAATGTACTTGCCACATTTTCCCATTTCGTGTGTCTAATTTGATAAAAGTCCAATAATTTTGAGTTGGAAATAATTGGTAAATGGTATTTTCAGAAAATTGTTTCTTTTGAATTGGACTATTCTGCTTTGTTTCGTTTTGACCAAAAGAAGCAATTGTAACTAAAATAAAAGTCAATGCAATAAGTTTTGTTTTCATATGTCTGTATTGTTGATTATTCTCTTTTAGTATTGGGTTCGTGAATGCTGACCGTTAACTTTCCACGAATACTAGAAGTGGCTAACTTCGGAACGAACTATTTTCTGTTAAAGATAAAAATTATTGCGAAATGCAAACGATAACTTACCACAAAACCCGCCATTTCTTGTAACCGCTATTAGCAGTAGTGCTGTAAATGATTTTTTGGTTTTTAATTTTAATTTTTGTCAGGAGAATCACTTGGTTAAACTGCTTTTTTTATCATTGAGTAATTTTCTTTTATGGTTTTAACTTGTTTTTCATGTAAATGGACTGGCCATATCAACTCAATATAATTTCCGTCACTAAACTCAACTTTTATGTCTTCTCCTTCTGTGTATGCACTCATTTGGAGATATGTTTGAGAAGTAGTTTTTACATTTATACCTAAGGCTATTTTTTGCGTGATATATGATAAATTATCGTTTTGAGTAAGTGCTGATGCACTATCTTTTGCATCAATTTCCTCGACAATAAATAGCGTCTTTATAAAGTTTTTTGATATGTAACTAATTGAATATTTTGATTTTATGATTTCGAAATCTGATGCTTTAACTGTGGTTAAGTACAAAACATTATCAATGTATTGATTATAAATAAACAGCTTTGGAACTGGAATAGACATGTTTCCTTCGTCATCAGTTACAGAATCGCAAATCACAAATGCAACATTTGCATCTTTCTGAAAGCATTCACCATTGAAATAACATGTTTCCAAAAAGCCACCCCAGTAATTTCCCAAACTTTTTAGCGTTAGATTTTCTTTACATAGAAACTTTGTAATAAATGAATAATTCACTTGTTTGGCATGCATAAAATCTCCTGGTTTATGACTAGAGCCGACTAGTTTATGCCATGAAATATGTTCAAGATACTGCGTCTTGCCTGAACCAGCTGCAATTACAGCACCAAAGTCATCACTTCCACCTCCTAGCCAAAATGATTTATGTTTTTCAGGAGTGAATACAAAACCATTCTCTTCGTCTTTTGCGACAGCAATTCCAAATACGACTTCATTAAGTAATTCTTGATCATAATTTAAAAAAAAATCCTGTACTATTTCACGATTAAGCCATTGCTCTCCTTCATTACTTTTCCACTTGCAGAAATTTCTAAAATCTTCCAAAATTAATTTTAAATCATAAACATTTCCTGCTCCACACAAACAAATATTAGGTTGAATGACATATAATTTCTGTACTAGTCCATAGGGTTTGTAAGAGAGATGTTTAATTTCTTTTTCAGTTAAGGGAATTGGCCGGTTCGGTAAACGCATATCAGCTTCACCATTGATTGAAGTAGTCAAAATATCAGCGGTTAAGATTGGAGGCATCTCACTTATGGCAATAGCAATTAAAGTCATAATTAATGTAAAAATTGTGTTTGATTCTTGGGTTTGCTGAAGCATTACTGCTAACTTTCCGCGGCTAATCGCAGTAGTGTGTTTTTTACTGATTAGTTGTAAAGATATGTAAATTTTCGGCTCTCGATTTTCCAGCTAAGGAAAATAGAATGAGCTATTACGGTTAACCACTGTTACCTGGTATGCTTATTAATTATACTTGTTTGTTTTGTCAAAACCACATTGCCACAATATAAAAGCATATTTTGAAGATTGCTGTTTCAAGGCAGCTTGACTATCTGTCATATCTCCAAAATGTCCACCGTTGAAATTTACTTGTAGTAGAATAGGTTTGTCGGACGAAGTTGCATTTTGGGCAGCGGCAGCAAACTTGCCAGGTTGCCAACTGCTTACCCGTTGGTCTTCCCAGCCTGCAACTATTAACATAGCTGGATATTTTATTCCCTTTTGAATGTGCAATAGGGCATCGCTTTCCATCATGGAAAAAAAATCATTACTATTATCCAGCGTTCCAAAATCAGCCGCTTGGGTTTTACCAGCCGTTGAATACTCAAGCCGTAAAAGATTCATAACACCTACTGACGGAACTGCACATGCCCAAAGTTCAGGGCGTTCTGTAATTGCCCTGCCAATAAGGATGCCGCCTGCACTAGCACTTTCGCAGGCTAAATGCGTGGGCGATGTATAGCCTTTTATTACAAGATAATCGGCACAGGCGTTCAAGTCTTTCCAGCTATTGGGTTTGCTTTGTTTTGTGCCACCAATATGCCAGTTTTCTCCTTTTTCGCCACCACCCCTTACATGGGCAATACAACATACTACCCCTTTATTTGCAAGTATGGCATAAGGGAGGTTAAATGCAGGACTCATAGATGTGCCGTATGCACCGTATCCGGTGATAATTGCAACATTATTTCCGTTCAGTTTTATATCTTTTCTACGAATGATGGTTAGCGGAACCATTGTGCCATCGTAACTTGGCACTTCTATTTCTTCTACTACCAAATTATTGGCAAAAGACAAGGGATTAAAGTTAACGTATTTACTAGGTATTTCTTTGGAACTTCCTGCGGTAGCATAGGTTACTTGCGGATAATTTACCCAACCCTTTCTTACAATTGTAAGGCTGTCGTTTTGATACATTTTTTTTGGAAAATACTTTGTACTTGCCGTAATTTCCTTAAAAGGCGAAACGATAATTTTATTTGTTGTCAAGTGGATAAACTTGGAATAGGTTTTAATACCATTCTTTATTAAAGGAATTATAAGATAATTTTTTGTTTGGGTAATGGCTTCATAATCTATCGGGTCTGCTTGTTCTGCTAAAACAGTTACAGGTTTTACTGAAAGATTTTTTAAATCTAACGTTTTTATTTTGCCATTTGGAGCATCTTTAAAAGAAGTGTAATAAATTTTATTGTTGTAGTAGTAAATAGTATATCCAACATTCTCAGCTTCAAATAAATTTAACCAAGTATTGGCAGTTCCAGATTTTCTATACAAAAGTTCGGAAGGTGAAATACAAGTAAATTCATAGTTACAGCCTTTAAATGTTTGAATTTCCCAAAGATACCTCTCGTCTGTATAGCTCATTACTTCTGGGTTGGTTTGTTTGCTTACAATTACTTTGTCATATGCTGTGTCTGTGCCTATTGTATGGGTTTTAAAAATTTCATCATTGTGTGAATAAATTACTTGTGGGTCATAAGTAGGGCGTTGCGTATAATAAAATACCCCATCTTGATTTTTCATAAACCCTTTGTAGCTTCCTGTTATTTTATCGGGCAATATTTTGTTTTGGGCAATGCTGTATATTTTCACTTCGTTTATTTCTTTACCACCTTCGTTTGCATAGATGGCAATATATTTTTCTGTTGGGTCAATCTCATAATTGACAATATTATAGTTTTCTCCCCACATTTCAGATGAAGCAATCACTTGTGGCATAGCTTCATTGTTAAAGTGCCTGTAAATTTTTACTCTACTCTCGTTTTGCTTTATCTGACTATAAACGAATGAATTGCCAAGTTGTATTATACCATATTTTTGTTCGGGTTGCGATGTTTCTATTTTTTCTTGTTCTTTAAATAACATGTCAGCATAAGGCAATTTGCTTAAAACATCATCTGTAAAATTAGCTTGTGCTTTAAACCAGCTTATCACTTCGGGATTTTTTAGGTCCTCTAGCCAGCGATAAGGGTCTTTTACGGTTACATTGTGCCAAGTGTCTGCACTGTCGACAGTTTTTGTACTGGGATAATTAAATTGAGCTTTTGTGTTTTGACTGAAGCAAATGATAAAGAATAGAAATAGGACTTGTTTTTTCATGATTCTTAATTATTTTGAGGTTTCTGTTGGCATTGCTGGTAACTTGTATGTACCGAAACAAACCTTCTCAAAGCAGTCTAAAATAACTGTATAGAAGCAAGTTTTGTTTCGTTTATTACTATCTCAAATATATAAAAAAGATTACAAAAACATGTAATTTCATTTAATAAATAATTGAATGGGAAGGGAGTCGCAGTCGCAGTCGCAGTTTTCAGTGTGGTAGTGGGGATTAGTGTTCAGTGTTCAGTTTTTAGTGTTCAGTTTTCTCTGGATAGCTATTGGGATTAGTTTCAGTCCCAGTCTCAGTCTCAGTTTTCAGTGTGGTAGTGGGGATTAGTGTTCAGTGTTCAGTTTTTAGTGTTCAGTTTTCTCCGGATAGCTATTGGGATTAGTTTCAGTCCCAGTCTCAGTCTCAGTTTTCAGTGTGGTAGTGGGGATGAGTGTTCAGTGTTCAGTTTTTAGTGTTCAGTTTTCTCCGGATAGCTATTGGGATTAGTTTCAGTCCCAGTCATAGTTTTCAGTGTGGCAGTGGGAGATGATGATGGATGAGATTCCTCTCTCGTTCCAAAAAACGAGGCGGAATGACAAGTAGTACGAGAAGTGATGAAATTCTTATTCCATAACCTCGTCTTTAGCCTCTTCTATTATGGGTTCGGGAGTGGGCGGGCTTACTTTTTTCCATTTTAGAAATCTCATTTTCTTCCGCTGCAACAAGTGATTCACCACTTTATGCTCTACATAATGATGTAATGGCAAGAGCATCCCAATTAAAACGATTTTAATGGAGAGTACTTTCCAGGGTTCTCCGTGTGTTAGCTCGTGAATGTAATTATCAAATAATAGGATGAGGAATTCAAAGAAGAAGATAAAAGCAAAGAAGCCCAATCCTCTAATGACAACGGCACTCGAACTAAAAACGCCCATGAGCACCAACAAGATAAATATGGTGGCCAGCCCTGCTGTTATCCCCATGTATTGTATGTTGTGGCTTGCTCTTCTTTCGGCTTCGTCTCTTTGGTTTTGATTGTCAATTTCCATCATGACTAGGTCGCCGTCTTTAGCCAACGCCGCTACGCTATCTTTGTATTGCATCCAAAGCGTTTTGTATTGATAGGCTTTTTCATAGTTTCCCTTCCTAGAAAAAAGGGTATCCAAATTAGCATACCTTTTGAGACGTTCCGAAATATTGTTTGCTAGTGCGGTGCTGGAATCTGCTTTGGTGTAATAAAGTGTTGCCTTATCAACATCATTAATAAGTTTGTAATAATCACCAAGTTGTGAATAGTAATACCAATTGTTTGCTTCTTGATTTAGGTTGACTTCTTTCATTTTTTGAAGATAGAAAAATGCCGAATCCGCTTTATTTAATTTCGTGTAACAGGTTGCCATTTGTGAATAATAATAAAAACCGGTTTTATCCCCTTTAAATTGCTCTTTTCTAATATCTCCCTTTTGCAAAAGCTTCAGCATATTTTTATAGTCATTCGCAACTTCATAAATGTCGAGCAGATCACTATCTTCATTATTAAGAATTTTATATTTTTTGCGGAGCCTGTTTGTTTCCTTGTAATAATACTTAGCGGTTTCAAATTCTCCCACATTGGTGTAGTAATGCGTTAAGAGATGGTTTCCGCCCTCTATCCATTCCTTCCATTGTTTTTTCTTTCCGGTTTCTATTATTTTTAAGGCACATTCCTTTGCTTTTGGATACTGTTTTAAAGCGTTGTAAAACCAAAATATTTGCCAGTAAGCACTCAAAGCTACCCGACCATCTTTCATTTTTTCTGCCAGCGAAAGCTGTTTCATATAGGATTTATATTGTAGCAATCTTTCTCTTTTCATACCGTGTATATACGCCAATGTGCCGTTTACTTCGTAGGCAAGTGAATCAAGACCATTCTCTGCGGCTATAGCGTTTGCTTCCTCAATCATGGCTAATCCTTTTTGGGGATTGGTGTTAAAATGTACCATGCCGCCACTAAAAAAATTATACCATCCCAGGTATTCCTGATTATTTTTCTCTTTGGCTAATGCGAACATTTTTTCTAAGTCTGACTTGGTGTTGTTGGTATCAGTATTGAGAGCCGCTGTGAAACGATAGGTGTTTAATTGTAGTTCGGTATCACCGCTTAACTCGGCGTTGAGTAACATGGCTTTTCTGTACTTGTCTTTGGGCTCCACTACATCTGATAATTGGCGATACATACCAAATTTTGCTTTAGGTGTTTTAGCCTTTTTCAATTCACGGGTAAGGCTGTCAATTTTTTGTTCCTTCTGTGCCTTTAGGTTGGATAAAGGGAAGGTAATTATAAGCAGCAATAAAAATAGACGTGTGCGCATATATCTGTTTTTAAGGTAAATATAGATAAATTAACATATAAACCTTACAGTGTGTTGAGAAATTGTTGAAGGGTTGGGGAGTCGCAGATTTCAGTCGCAGTCACAGTCACAGTTTTCAGTGTGATTTAGATAGAACTGATATTTTACCAAAAGAAACTTTTATATGCAAATATTTAAAAGAGTGTTAAATACCTTTGTGTTTCGGACTTTAATTTTATTTTTGTTATCTCTAAAAATTAAATTCAATGAAAAATAGGTTTCTTCTTTTTGCGCTTTTAAGTACGATTAGTTTATTTGCTCAGGATGAGTTGATAAAAAAAGTGATTGGCAATGCTTCGGCATCCTCCAATTTTGTTTTTACGGATGTTTTAAATATTCAAAATACTTCTGTTAAAAATCAGGGTAGAGCAGGGACGTGCTGGAGTTATTCGGCTAATTCTTTTTTGGAATCGGAAATGATTCGCAAAGGGAAAAAACCTGTTGATGTTGCTGAAATCTATGGCGCTCGCTGTGTCTATCTGTTAAAAGCAAAAAATTATATTTTGACTAATGGGAATTTAGCATTGGGTGATGGAGGCGAAACGCATGATATCATGAATATGTTGCGCCAATATGGTGCTATGCCACAATCGGCTTATACTTTTGAAAATTATGGGAATGGTGCTGTGATACCTTCAGAATTTCAAGCTGGGCTTAAAACGATATTGGATAATTATATTAAAAATCCGAATGCTACCAAAGGAGCTAGCTGGAAGACTGAGGTTTCTAACTATTTGGATGAAAAATTAGGGAAACTTCCAGAGACTTTTACCTATGAAGGGAAAAATTACACGCCACGAAGTTTTGCAGATGAAGTAATAGGTATTAATCCGAATGATTATATTGAGTTTGCTTCTTTTAACGATAATCCTTATTATAAAAAAATGGTTTTGCCGTTTGCGGATAATTGGAGCCACGATTTAGTGTATAATTTGCCTATGAAAGAAATGACCGATGTCATCGATTTTGCGCTTGCAAAAGGATTCACTATTGCTTGGTCGGCGGATGTGTCGGAATCGTTTTTTAGTTGGAGAAATGGTGTAGCCTTTGTGCCTGATGTTACGGATATATACGCTCTTACGGATGAGGAGAAAAAAGTATTGTTTGATGGGCCTAAGCCAGAGAAAGTTATAACGGAAGACATGAGGTTGGAAGGTATTTATACTTTAAAAACTACGGATGATCACGCTATGCAAATTGTAGGTGTTTCTAAAGATCAAAATGGGAAGGAATACTATAAAGTTAAAAACTCTTGGGGAGAAACGAATGATTACAAAGGGTATTTGTATGTTACCAAAGCGTTTGTGCAGTTAAAAACAACAGGGATATTACTGAATAAAGCCGGGGTTTCTAAAACTATAAAAAGTAAACTTATATAACTTTTAACTTCATAAAAAAAGCTCCAAGAAATTGGAGCTTTTTTATTTTATACATATAGATATTCGTTGTATTCTCGGAGTGTTTCTCTAGTTGATTTTCGTTGGTCTCTTGCTAATTCTCTCATGGCTTCGACTCCTTTTTTGGCGCAGTGTTTTACTTTGGCTAATCGGTTTGAGATTTCTAGAAGCTTGGTAACATCATCAGGGCTGAGCTTGGTTTTTATCTCTTCCACAAAAGTAGTGAACTCCTGAACTGCTTGTTTGCTTTCATCATACTCCGATTTTAATTCACCTAGTAATTCGTCAATTTCTTTGGTGATATCGTTGCTAATATCTTCACTTTTTTTACAAAGTTCTCCAATAATTTTCTTTTCCTTACTACCAAAAAGTCCCATGATGCTTTAGTTTAAGTTGATTGTTTTGACAACGTTAAATCAAATTTAGGAAATTGTTTTTAGAAAAGCTATAAATTGTTAATAACTTGTAAATTAGTTAATTAATGCATGGCGTCGCTCGCGTTAACCTTACTTTTTCCTTGTTTAATCAATAATATAAAGGGAATGCACACTAGGAAAAGGAGCCCGAGGTACAAGAAAACATCCATATAGGAAAGCACGCTGCTTTGTTTGGTTACCCCAAAATCTAAAACTTTGTAGGCTTTTTGCAAGGCGACTTCGGGACTGAATCCTTTTGCCATAAATCCTCTTTGTAGGGCATGCAATCTATCTTGTACGTTTACTTTGGTAGCATCCAAATGGGCAATCAAATTAACACGATGTACCTGACCAAATCGGGCGATAAAAGTGGTGATGATAGCAATTCCAAAAGAACCCCCTAACTGACGCATCATTCCGGTGAAAGCAGCGCCTTCACCAATGTGTTTACCCTTAAGGTTGGAAAGAGATAGCGTTGTAATAGGTACAAAAAGCAATCCTAGTCCTAAACCACGAACGATTAATGGCCAGAACATGTGTTCTTCTCCGGTGTCGGGTGTCATGATATCGTGCATCCAATAGGTGAAAACAAAGAAGGCTAGGAATCCCATGGCAACCAAGTAGGTTTGAGGTACGCCACGTTGTATCAGTTTTCCAATCATTGGCATCATAAAAGCCACCGTGATGGAACTCGGCACTAAAAGTAAACCAGCATCCGTAGCGGTCCAGCCTAAAATGGATTGGGTGTAAATGGGAACTATGAAAGTAGTGCCATACAAACCAAATCCCATGATGAAGCTCATAATAACACCCACTTTAAGATTGCTGTCTTTGAGTACGCTTAAGTTTACAATGGGGTATTTATAAGTGAGTTCACGCCATATAAAAAAGAATAGGCCTAACAAACTAACTACAGACAAAGTACAAATGGTGGTATCGTTAAACCAATCATCTTGTTGCCCGTGTTCTAAAACGAATTGCAACGAACCGATAAAGGCGGATAGCAAAACAATTCCAATCCAATCGACTTGGTTGGCTTTTAGTTTTTCGCCATACTTAGGACTTCTCACAAAAGATAGCGTCAATAAAGTGGCCACAATTCCGATGGGTACATTGATATAAAATATATAAGGCCAAGAGAAATGATCCACGATATAACCTCCTAATGGCGGCCCCAATGTTGGTCCGACAATAACTCCCATTCCATAAATAGCCTGTGCCATGCCTCGTTTTTCGATGGGATAACTTTCGGTGATGATGGTTTGTGCTGTTACCAATAAGGCACCGCCACCAAGACCTTGTATGAATCGGAAGGCTACCAATTCCCAAATATTATCGGCATTACCACACATAAATGAAGCGACAGTAAAGATGATAACGGAAGCGGCAAAATAATTTCTACGGCCAAATTGTTGCGAGAGCCAACTTGTCATTGGAATCACAATTACATTGGCAATGGCGTAGGCGGTGATTACCCAAGCCACATCGGTAAGGGAGGCACCAAGGCTTCCACGCATGTTATTTAGCGCCACATTGACAATCGTAGTATCTACAATTTCCAGCAAGGCACAAAGCACTGCTGTGATCGTAATGATGGTACGGCGGAAACCGTATTCTACTAGGTCGTCTTGGACTATGGGTGGTTTTGACATGTTTTTTTGAGTTTCAAAGTTTCAAAGTTTCAAAGTTGCAGAGTTTCAAAGTTTCAAAGTTGCAGAGTTGCAGAGTTTCAAAGTTTCAAAGTTTCAAAGTTGCAGAGTTTCTTTTCTCTTGCTTCTTTGTTATTATTTTAAAATCACGTCTACGTCTACATTCATTCCGGAGCGTAGTAATTGTAATTTTTCTTTGTCGTTGTTTTCTGTGAAATTGATTCTTACGGGTAATCTTTGTACGGTTTTTACAAAATTACCACTGGCATTATCGGGGGGCAAAAGGGAGAATTTAGAACCGGTAGCTGGAGAGAATGAACTTACTTCCCCTTCGAATTCGGTTCCTGGGAACGCGTCAATTTTTAGTTTTACTTTTTGACCCACGCGCATTTTATCTAATTGGGTTTCTTTGAAATTAGCCACAACCCACATTTCTTGATTATTGATGATATAAAACAACGATTGTCCAGGTTGAACTAATTGTCCCACTTGGATGTCAATTGTAGAAACTTGGCCATCTATTGAAGCGGTAACAACAGTATAACTCAAGTTTAAGTTAGCGGCTTCAAGAGTTGCTTGCGCTTTCTTTACATTGGCAGCAGCTACTAAAACCTGTTTGCTGCTCACATTTGTTTTGGAAGCCGCCACCGATTTTTGAAAACCCGCTGCTTTTTGTTGCTCCTGTAAAATTCGAACTTGGCTTTCGGCTTCTTGTTTGGCCGCTTCCGCTTGTTCAAATTGTTGTTTGGTAATCGTATGATTTTTATACAAATTGCTATATCGCTCAAAGTCGGCTGTAGCTCTACGTAATCTGATTTTAGCCGTTTCGATATTTCCGTATGCTGATTGCACATTAGCGCTAGAAACGGAAACATTAGCTTCTGAGGAACCGATATCGGCTTTTGCTACTTCGTAACTGCTTTCGGCTGCAGCCAAATTGGCTTTAGCTTCTTCCAATTTTACGATGTAATCGCTGTTGTCAATCACAAAAAGGGTATCTCCTTTTTTCACCACATCGTTGTCTTTCACATTCACTTTGGTGATGTAACCACCGACTCTTGGAATGATAGGATTCATTTTTTTGGAGATTTGCGCATCATCCGTAGTTTCGTGAGAAAGGGAATGGATGTATTTGTATCCGCCATACGTTAAACCTACGGCAAGTAATACGATGAATATTATTTTGAATTTATTATTTGTTTCTTTCTTTTCCATGTTTCTGAATATTAGTTTTGAGTGATGTTTAATGAAGTAATAAGTTTTCCTGAGGCATATTGCCATTCGTAATATTTTTGAGCCACATCGGCTTTAGAAAGGGCTTGGTTGATTTTGGCTTGTAATTGCTCGTAATCGGCTTCTAATAAGTCGTTCGTATTCGAAAGGCTATTGTCGTATTTGTCTTTTACAATGCGGTAGTTTTCGCTGGCTTGCTCAACGGCTTTATCGTATACCAAGCTTTGTTTTTGTGATAATTTATAATTTTCCTGCGCTTGAAAAACATCTTCTTTGATTTGATCACTCATTTGCGCTACTTCAATTGCTGTTTCTTTGGCTTTGCTTTGCGCGAGTTTTACGTTTTTGCCATTCTTAAAGATATTGGATAAATCATAGGAAAGACCAACGCCTACATTCATTGCATTGGTAACTGTTATTACATTGTGCAAATCAAACGCGATATAACCGCCAGATAAAGAAAGCGAAGGATAGTAATTGGATTTGGCTATTTTGATTCCGCTTTCGGCAGCTGCTTTTTTAAGTTCCAATGATTTCAAATCGTTTCTTTCGCCAAGCGAAATATTCCCTTGATTGTTCAGCATGTCTCTTTTTACGGCTTCGATATCAATTTCCACTTCGGTGTTTTCTGGAAGTTTTAAAAGCGTTATCAGTTTAAAATTGGCAACCGCTGTGTTTTTTTTGGCGTTATCCAATGACAATTGGATGTTGGATTGTTGCAATTGTGCTTTCAGCAAATCGTTTCGCGCAATCAAACCATTTTCTTCCATATCGGTAAAGTCTTTTACACGTTGCTCGGCTGATTTCAAATTATCTTCAATCAAAGCCGTCATTTGTTGCGCTTTATACAGACTTGAGAACAAATTAACTACCTGCATACCAATTTGCTCTTTTGTATGCTTTGCAGAGAATGTTTCCGATTTATAAAGGCTTTCCGATTCCTTGATGCTGTTCTTTAGTTTGAAGCCATTAAAAATGGGCATAGAAGCATTTATTTGTCCCAATGCCAACCAATCAACTTTTAAAGGAGCGGCAGGTTGGGAAGAAGAAGAACTGTTTGATTGTAAGTTGGAATCCACATTAGCACTGGACAAACGCAGGTATTGTGCAGAAGCTTTCACGCTTGGGTAGCGGTTGTTTTTGGTAACGTCTAATTCTAGTTTGGAAGTTTCGACTTTGGTTTTAGCTAATGATGCGGCGTCGCTATTGGTTACCGCCATTTCTACCGCTTCTTTTAGGTTTAGCAGCTTTTTTTGCTGCGCCTGATTTTTGGTAAAGACCAAAAGGAGTAAGGCGAGGAGTAAGGTTTTGTTAATTTGCATATACTAAAAGGGCTTTAATGGTTTTTTGAATGTGTTGTAAAAGTGTTGTTGCGATGTAGTTGTTGTATTCCTCTTCGGTTTTCAAATCAAGTATAGTCATGTAGAATGGCTTGTTTTGATGGAATTGGAAATACGTTCCCATGATAATTGGAGGGAGTATCGCTACATTAATGTCTTTTTGGAATTCGCCTGAGTCTTGTCCTTCTTTGATAATGTTTTTGAAGGTTTCTAGGTTGCTTTTCTTCATTTCGGTGAAAGCCTCAAAGTTCAGTTCTCTTTTTTTGGTAGAAAACTCGAAGTGGATGATTTGATAGATGCAACGGTTTTTGTTGATTCGGGTAATATAAAGCTCCACCATTTTATCAACCTTTGCGAAAGGGGGGATGTTTTCGTTATAGAGATTTTCTAATTGTAGCCGCATATCTGAAATCCTATTAAGCACTAAAGCCTCCAACATTTTTTCTTTGGAACCAAAATAATAGGATATCATGGCAATGTTGACATTGGCTTTTTTGGCAATATCTCTAATGGAAGTTCCGTCGAAACCTTCTTCTGCAAATAGCTGTTCGGCTACTTGTAGAATTTCAATTTGCTTTTCATTTAATTCAGTCATGATTTGTATTCTTTTAAATCGGGGACAAAATTAAACGATTGTTTAAATTAAACGTTTGTTTAATTTTTATTTAACATAGTTTTAACAAATAAAACGCAATAGATAAATTCTATACTGAAAACTTAAAAAGCTTTTAATCAAAATTATATATAAGATTATATATAGTTATTATTTTAATTAGATTTAGCTTGTTAATTTTCGAGCCAATTTTTTAAAATGGATTTTCCTTGAGGTGTTAGGATGCTTTCGGGATGAAATTGGACGCCGCAAACGTCGAAAGAAGTATGTCTTAAAGACATGATTTGGCCGTTATCATCTACCGAAGTTATGGTTAAAACAGGTGGGAAATTTTCGGGATTGACTACCCAAGAGTGGTATCTTCCGGCATTAAATTTTTTGGGAATATTGGTAAAAAGAGGTTCGTCGGAAGCTGTAATTTCTACTTGGGTTGCTACACCATGAAACACTTTATTTAGGTTTATAAGACTTCCTCCAAACACTTCGGCAATCGCTTGTTGCCCAAGACAGATTCCTAAAATACTTTTGCTTGATGCATATTCTTGGATGACTTGTTTTAGCAAACCTGCTTCATCGGGAATTCCGGGACCTGGCGAAAGGAGTATTTTATCGAATGGTTTTATTTCGTCAATGTCAAATTCATCGTTTCTTAAAACGGTCACTTCGGCATTCAAATCTTCTAGATAATGAACGAGATTATATGTGAAACTATCATAATTATCAATTACGAGCACCTTTTTCATTTGAGGAAACATTTGATATGGCAAATATGAGCTATTTTTTGCAAACAAAAAACCCCGAAAATTTCTTTTCGAGGTTCTTCTTTTCATAGCAATTGTTCCCTTTTTAGAACTGTAGGTTAACAGTTAAGTCGAATTCATCTGAAATTACTTTGTCACCAAGGTTGTCAAAGAAGCTTCCTGAACCATATTTAATATCGTATTTCGTTCTATCCACTTTGAAAGAAGTAGTAGCGCTATTTGCAGTTACAGCGATGTCAAAAGTTACAGGTTTTGTAATTCCTTTAATTGTTAAATCGGCAGTTACTGTATAAACACCTTTTCCTTTTGAGGTAACTTTTTTGAAATCTAAAGAGGCAGTGGTATATTTTTCAGTTCCGAAGAAATCTGGTGATTTCAAATGTCCTTCTAATTTTTCTTTTCCTTCCCCTGCTTTTAAGTCAGTAACATTAACTGATGTCATGTTTACAGTGAACGAACCTCCTACAAGTTTGTTGCTTTTGAATTCTAATGAACCATCTTGAAAACTGATTGTTCCTTCATGTTGTCCTGTTACTTTTTTCCCAACCCAGTTGATTTTACTTTTTTCAACGTTTACTTTTTTACCTTGAGCTGTAGCTACAGCCGTTCCAAAAGTTACTAATAATGCGATAGCAATTGTTTTTAAATTTTTCATGTTTAATTGTTTTTAATAGTTGTTATAAATTGATAAATAATTCTTCGTTTGATTTACGTACTTTAGCATAGTGTTGCGTATCATCTTCGTTATGACGATAACCAACAGTAGCAATTAAAGACGCATTTAAACCTAGTTTTTCTAGACCAAGTATTTCATTCACTTTTTCAGGCTCGAAACCTTCCATTGGCGTTACATCAATGTTTAATTCAGCGGCAGCATTCAAAAGATTACTTAGCGCTATATAGGTTTGTTTTGATGTCCAAATGTTTCTTTTCTCAACTGGAAGTGTTGATATTTTAGATTTCATAAAATCGGCATAACCTTGTACTGCTTCGGCTGGAACTCCTCTGGTTTCAGTCAGGTTTTTGATGTAGCCATCAATTTGTGCATCACCAAAATTGGTTATGTTAGCAAAAACTAATAGTTGTGAAGCATCTACGATTTGTGATTGTCCCCATGCTGCAGGTTGTAATTGAGCTCTTAATTCAGGGTTGTCAATGATTAAAACTTTGTAGGGTTGTAATCCATAAGACGAAGCTGATAAACGAATCGCTTCTTTCAAAGTTTCTAAATCTTCATTCGATACTTTCTTAGTAGTATCGAATTTTTTGGTGGCATAACGCCAGTTAGCATTTTTTATAAAATTACTCATAGGTATAATTAATTATTTTAATGTTCGGTATTTTTCTAATAGGGTATTCAATTGTATTAATTCTTCCGGATTTAAATTGGCAGCAAATAGTTGTTCGTGTCCGTTAACTTTTGGTTCTAATGCTAAAAGTAAATCCAATCCTTTCTGAGTAATTAATATCTCAATTTTTCTTCGGTTAGCCGGGCAAACTTCTCTTGTAACTAAATCTTTTAAGAGTAATTTGTCAATCAATCGGGTAGTGTTACTATTCTTGGCCAACATTCTTTCTTGAATAACACTCATATTTGCTGGTGATCCTTTTTGGCCTCTTAAAATTCTAAGCACATTGTATTGTTCTCCAGAAATATCATATTGTTTTAAAATTTCATTGAATTTATCACCAATAACATTCTGAGTATAGATAACATTCAGTATGACTTTTTTAGCATCATCCATTGCGACTGTTGATTTTATTATCTCTTCAATTTTCATTTTGGTTAGTATTATATTTGTAGGTACAAATGTAGTAATGTTTTTTATTTGTATATACAAATGTATGTTATTTTTTTGTTAATTTTTTTTATTCGGTAACAATAGGGTAGTTGTAGTTTTAAAAGAATGGTTATTTTTGATAAAAAATATATCTTATGGATTTATCACAAAATGATTGGGAATTACAATTGAAAGCAGACGCTAATGCAGTTATATTGGACGTTAGAACTAAAGACGAATGCGACGAAGGAATAATCCCTAACGCCATAAATATCGATATATATAAAGGGCAAGGATTTATATATGAACTCGAAGCATTAGACAAGACCAAAAATTATTATGTGTATTGCAAAGCAGGAGGGAGAAGTGCTCAAGCCTGTGGTGTAATGAAGCAATTGGGTTTTCAAAACGCCTATAACTTATTGGGCGGTTTTATGAATTGGAAAGGGGAGGTAAGTAAGTAGTTTCTATTTACTGAGGTGTTTTAGCAACTTCTTTCGTATTAATTGCTGATACTTTATTTTGAGCATCAATAGTTACTTTCAATTCCCGTTTAAAATATTTTTTCTCATATTTTATATCGTACCTAAAAACGTAATCATCCGTTTCATTGTCGTGAATGATTTCGATTAAGTTCAAGTCGATAAACTTTCCATTTCTGTGAATCATTTTTTGGCAAGTCTTCGTTATTTTTTCAACAGTAGCATTTTTAATGACTTTATCGGTAGCTTCTGCTGATGAGAATGCTTTGAATCGGGAGGTATTGCAGGTTTCTAACAATCGTTTTCCAAGATCATAAGCTCTGTCTTTTTTTACCGAATTCACTTCGTCAAAACGAATAGCTACGAATCTTTCTTTGACTTCCGAAGTCTTTGGCGTTTTGCTTTTACAAGAAACAAGCAAGATTAGACTTGCCATGATGAGGGCTACATTCGTTTTCATATAAAAGTTTTATAGATAACGATAATTTATACTTTTTGGTATAAAAAGGAAGTTAAATTAGACGGCTACTTTTTTGCTATGGCTTCTTCGTAGCGTTCCCCGACTTTTTTCCAATTGATAACTTTGAAGAAAGCATCAATATATCTTTTGCGTTTGTATTGGTAATCCAAGTAATAGGCATGTTCCCATACATCAAGTGCTAAAATTGGTTTGCCAGAAACCGTTTGTCTTGGCATCAATGGATTGTCTTGATTTGGAGTGCTGGTAACTTGAAGTTTACCCGTTTTATCAACGATAAGCCAAGCCCAACCAGAACCAAATTGTTTTTCAGCTGCATCGGCAAATTGCGTTTTGAAGATTTCAAAAGAACCAAAATCTCTATCAATCATAACTGCCAAGGTGTCTTTGGGTTGTCCGCCAGCTTTTGGTGCCATACTTCCCCAATACAACTCGTGATTGTAATAACCTCCGGCATTATTTCGCAAATCCGTATTGTCCATATTGAGTTTGCTCAAGATATCTTCAATAGTCAAATCTTTCAAAGTCTCATCGGCAGCAACGGCTTTGTTTAAATTATTGGTATAGGTCAAATAATGTTTTGAGTAATGCATTTCCATAGTTAATGCTCCAATATTGGGTGCCAAATCAGTATATTCAAAAGGTAATTTTGTGACAGAAAACTGTCCGCTTTCGGCAACAACATCATCGGGATGCCCAAGCGTCATTTTGGTATCGGCAGTCGGTAAAGGCACTTCAACAACTTCTTCTAATTTTTTTCGATTACAGGATGGCAATGTCATAAAAAGGGAAAGACATAACGCCATTGCAAAAAAATGTTTCATGGGATTGTTATTTTTTATTCGCTAAAGCAAGAATAGCTTCTATGTACAATTCTTTAGCTTCTTCAACGGACAAATTACTGATTTGCAGCCATGCATTTGTTTTAAATGCATTTCTTAAATCATCATTTGAGGATTGATTGTAATTGATTGTGCCAAAAGTTGCTTGTTTGTAATAGGCATACAAGCGCAATTGCACGTCTTGTGGTAAAGACGCCTGCGTCATTTCGGAAGCAATCTCAACGGCTTCCTGAAAGCGTGTATCTAAATCTTTTTCTGGCATTTAGGATTTAATAGCAATAATTGTTTTACCACCGATAGCTTTTTGATTGAGCTCTACATTAATTTTAGTTCCTAAAGGTAGAAATAAATCTACTCTTGAACCAAATTTTATAAATCCAGCATCTTCACCTTGAACTACTTGCGTGCCTTCTTCGGCATAATTCACGATACGTCTTGCCAAAGCACCTGCAATTTGTCGGTATAAAATTTCTCCAAATTCTTTGGTTTCAATGACTACGGTTGTTCTTTCGTTTTCCGTGCTTGCTTTTGGATGCCAGGCAACCAAATATTTTCCCGGATGGTATTTGCTGAATTTTATAGTTCCATTGGCTGCATAACGCGTAACGTGAACGTTTATCGGCGACATGAATATAGAAACCTGTAGCCGTTTGTCTTTAAAATATTCTGCTTCGAAAACTTCTTCAATCACCACTACTTTTCCATCAACAGGAGCAATGATTTGGTTATCATTAATAACTGTATTTCTAACTGGATTACGAAAGAATTGCAGTATCAAAATTAGAAATACTACTGTAAGTATTTGTATTGATTTTTCTAACCAAAGTAACTCAACGTATTTATGTGATAATAGTATAATTGCTGCCGTTAGCGTTGTTGCAATTAGAATAATTTTTGAGCCTTCTTTATGAAACATAATATAGAATTTGATAAAATAAATAAACAATTGGTGCTACAAATATAATACTATCTAGCCTATCTAAAACACCTCCATGACCGGGCATTATAGTTCCGCTGTCTTTTACACCTGCAATACGTTTGAATTTGGATTCAATTAGATCGCCAATTGTTCCGAAAACACCAACAATCAGCGCTATTACAACCCATATATTTTGCGCACCACCAATATAGTAATTTGAAATAAGATAACTTGCGATTACAGCAAAAACTATCCCTCCAATAAATCCTTCAATGGTTTTCTTTGGAGAAACTCGTTCGAATAGTTTGTGTTTCCCAATGGATTTTCCAACAATAAAGGCAAAGGTATCATTGGCCCAAATCAATATAAAGATACTGACGATAATCTTCGGATTGTATCCTTTTATTCCGAAAGGAATTTTTGTAATAAATATAAATGGAAGTATGGCGTAACCCAATAAGTACAAGTATTTAGAAGAATTACTTATTTTCTGGATTTTGTCATAAAAAAGGAAGAGGATGCATTTTACAGAAACCACTAAGGCAATTACTAATAAAACGATGTACAACTGATTTGCATTTACCGTTAAATCAACGCTTAAAAAGCTTTCGGTTTCATGCTTGTAAAAACACAGTAATGTTACGATGGTGTAAAAAAGTGCTGCGAAAGCGAGCGGGAAAACGTTACGAATTTGAATTAGATTGCAAAATTCATAAACCGCAATCAATAGGAAAATGCCAAAAAGGGCAAAGAAACTTTCAGTCGAAAATAGTATAGCTGTAATCAATAAAATCACATAAACTGCACCAGAAATTGACCTCTTTAAAGTTTCATTCATTTTACAAATCTTCTAAAAGCAACAAGTATAAATTTTTGGCCGTACTTCCATATTGAAGGAAGTCTTCCTCTTGTGCTTTTTCAAAATATTTTATGGTAGTAATATTTGTTGGGTAATCTTTGTCGTATTTCTTTTTAATCACACGAAGTCCATCACTTTTAGTCTCTAAAATTTGACTCGTAGTAGCTAGAATAATGATGTTTATAGGAAGTTCGTTAGGCTTGTTTTGTTTGATTTGATTGGAAGAAAATAACACTGAACCTTCATCTGCAATTAGGTTTTCGCAACTCGCAAAAAGGAATTTAGGATTTTCAGGTTTGTCGTAATTCAATTTGTTCTCCTCCAAAATACTATACAATTTTGGTTCAAAACACATGGCATCGCATTCAAACCAATCGTTTTCTTCAAGAATATTTAGAAATTGGTCTTTAACTTCGTTTAAGTTTTCACAGTATATAAACTTACCTCCGTTTTTCTTAAAAAAATAGGTAAATTTTTCATCAACAGGCAGTAATGAAAAGCTTGATGGAACATTGCTAAATTCGCTCTGATTGTCTTCGTCAGAAGCATCATTACCAGAACCGAAAATTTTTTTAAAGAGACTCATATAGTAGTATTGTAAATCTTTGATTTGTCGTTTGGGAAAGTTCAAAGATAAAAAAATCTTAATTCAAAAGTACTTTTTGAATTAAGATTTTAAATATTTGTTAAAAATCGGTGAAATTATTCCGCAGGAAATTCTTCGTGGGTAGGATCAAAGTCTCTTTTTCCAAAAATAGCTTCCAAATCATCTTTAAAAATCACTTCTTTTTCGATAAGAATTGCCGCAAGTTGATTGAGTTTATCTTTATTATCTTCCAATAATTTAATCGCTCTTTGGTATTGACCTTCAATTAGATTTGAAATTTCTTTGTCAATTAACATCGCTGTTTCTTCTGAATAAGGTTTTGAGAAATTGTACTCGTTTTGCCCCGAAGAATCGTAATAAGTTACATTACCCAATTTTTCATTCAATCCATAAATGGTAACCATGGCTCTCGCTTGTTTGGTTACTTTTTCCAAATCGCTCAAAGCTCCTGTTGAAATAGTATCGAAAATTACTTTCTCGGCAGCACGTCCACCCATAGTGGCACACATTTCATCCAACATTTGATCTGGACGCACAATTAATCTTTCTTCTGGTAAATACCACGCAGCTCCAAGACTTTGTCCTCTTGGTACAATGGTAACTTTTATTAACGGCGCCGCATGTTCAAGCATCCAACTTACCGTAGCGTGACCTGCTTCGTGAACCGCAATTGCTTTTTTCTCAGCTACAGTAACAATCTTGTTTTTCTTTTCTAATCCACCAACAATTCTATCTACAGCATCTAAGAAATCTTGTTTGTCAACCGCACTTTTGTCTTTTCTTGCTGCAATTAATGCCGCTTCATTACAAACATTTGCTATATCAGCACCAGAAAATCCTGGTGTTTGTTTGGCTAAAAAGTCGGTGTCCAATCCTTCTGCTTTTTTCAAAGGTGCTAAATGCACTTCGAAGATTTCTTTTCTCTCACGAACATCTGGAAGATCTACATAAATTTGTCTGTCAAAACGACCAGCACGCATTAAAGCTTTGTCTAATACATCAGCTCTGTTGGTTGCTGCTAGAACAATTACATTGGTGTTTGTTCCAAAACCATCCATTTCGGTTAGCAATTGGTTTAATGTATTTTCACGTTCGTCATTCCCACCAGAAAAGTTGTTTTTCCCACGAGCACGACCCACAGCATCAATCTCATCAATGAAGATAATGGCAGGTGATTTATCTTTGGCTTGTTTGAATAAATCTCTTACTCTAGAAGCTCCAACACCAACAAACATTTCAACAAAATCGGAACCCGAAAGTGAGAAGAAAGGCACTTGTGCTTCGCCAGCAACAGCTTTAGCTAATAATGTTTTTCCTGTTCCTGGAGGTCCAACGAGTAAAGCTCCTTTTGGAATTTTTCCACCAAGGGCGGTATATTTATCTGGATTTCTAAGAAATTCTACAATTTCTTGTACTTCTTCTTTAGCACCTTCTAAACCTGCAACATCTTTAAAAGTGATTTTTACATCGGTTTTTTCATCAAATAGTTTCGCTTTTGATTTTCCGATATTGAAAAGTTGTCCGCCAGCACCGCCACCAGCACCGCCTGACATTCTTCTCATGATGAATATCCAAACGCCAATGATTACGATTATTGGTAATAAACTCATCAACAATTCCGACCAATTACTTTTGGTTTTGAATTCATAATCTTTGATTTTACCTTCTTGTTTTGCTTTTTCAATTTTGTTTTGAAAAACTTCGTCGTTACCAATGTCAAACGTATATTGAGGTCCTTTATTTAAGTTACCCAAAATATCTTTAGCCACTTTTTTATGGGCTTTATCTTTTAATGCAGCTTTAGTCAAAAAAGCTTCAGCTTCGGTTTTGTTGTAGATGTAAACTTTTTCAATTTGACCTTTTTGAAGATATTCATTGAAACGTGAGGCAGATATTTTTGCGGATTCCTGGAATGCAGAGCCGCTTAAAAAATTAAGCCCAAAAAATAGGGCAATTAAAATACCATAAAGCCACCAAGGATTAATTCTGAAATTATTCGGTTTTTTTTCGCTAGCCATTTTAAATATAAATTGCTTTTAGTATTTGTTTTGAATTGTAGTGATTTTGGCATCGCCCCAAAGGCTTTCAATGCTGTAGTATTCACGAATGTGTTTTTGAAATACATGAACTACAATGTTCACATAATCCATCAAAACCCACTCGCCATTATCAGCACCTTCAACGTGCCAAGGCTTGTCCTTTAAATCTTTGGAAACTACTTTTTGAATGGAGTTAACGATAGCGTTAACTTGTGTATTGGAATTACCGTTGCAGATTACAAAATAGTCACAAACTGCAGTGTCAATATCTCTTAAATCTAGAATATCGATATCATTTCCTTTTACGTCTTCTATGCCTTTGATGATGTCTGCTAGGAGCACATCCGAATTAATAGCCTTTTTAGTCATTTATTATTTTATATATTGTGCAAAGGTATCATTTTTTGTGATTATTTTTGAGCCTTAACAAAAGATTAAATTCTGTTTATTTTACTTTGTCTCATGCTAATTATCAAACTCGATGCCATAGATTCCACTAATGATTATTTGAAAGCATTAGCAAAGGAAAAATCTTTGGAAAATTTTACCACAGTAATAGCTGATAAACAATTAAAAGGGAAAGGGCAAATGGGCTCCGAATGGGTTTCCGAAGCGGGTAAAAACCTCACTATGAGTGTTTTGGTTAAAAGCGGTTTTGAAATCAATCACACCATTTTTGATATTAATGTTGCTGTTGCACTTTCCATTATTTCCGTTTTAGATTTCTTAAATATTCCAAAAGTAAGTGTGAAATGGCCTAACGACATTATGGCAGAAAATAAAAAATTGGGTGGCATACTCATTGAAAACGCCATTAAGTCGGATGGCACTGTAAGTTCGGTTATTGGAATTGGACTGAATAGCAATCAATCTGATTTTTTAAATTTGCCAAAAGCCACTTCTTTATTTGTTGAAACACAACAGGAGTTTGATAAAGAAATGCTAATGAATAAAATTGTAGAAAAGTTGCAAGAATATATTCAAATGCTGCCAACCCATTCGGATAATTTATGGGAAACGTATCATAATCGTCTTTTCAAAAAAGGGATTCCAATGCCTTTTGAATTGGCGGATGATGTGAAAATCATGGGCATTATTCAAAAAGTTTCCCGAGAAGGAATGTTAGAACTACTTCTGGACGATGATAGCATTCAGTATTTTGGAGTAAAAGACATTAAGATGTTGTATTAAAGATTTGCAACAAAACAATCTTTATCTTTGCGCCATAAATTACACTATACAATGAAAATTGGACAATACAATTCGCTTAAAATAGACAGAGATACTCAAGTAGGTTTGTTCCTTACTGATGGTAAAGACGACGTGCTTTTACCAAACAAATATGTTCCAAATGTTTGGGAAATAGGAGAAGAAATCATCGTTTTTGTATATCTGGATCATGAGCAACGTCCTGTGGCTACTACTTTAGAACCTTATATTTTATTAAATGAATTTGCTTTGTTGCGTGTGAATTATGTCAATCAAGTAGGGGCTTTTATGGATTGGGGAATGGAAAAGGATATTCTTGTTCCGTTTAAAGAACAAGCGCGTCCCATGGAAAAAGGGAAGCGCTATTTGGTGTATTTATATATGGACGAAAAAACCAATCGCCTTGTAGCATCCAGCAAAACCAATCAGTTTTTAAGCAATGATGAACTTACTGTGGAAAATGGGGAAGAGGTGGAATTAATAGTTTCTCATATTACCGAAGTGGGTATTAACGTAATCATCAACGAAAAGCATAAAGGTTTGTTATACAAAGACCAAGTGTATGATGATATTCGAACTGGAGACCGACTTCGTGGTTACATTAAAAACATTCGCCCCGATAATAAAATTGACGTAGCCTTACAAATTCAAGGCTATCAATCAATAGAACCTAACGCTGAGAAAATTCTATCGGAACTTCGCGCTAGTAGAGGCTTCTTACGTCTCAATGATGACAGCCATCCTGAAGACATTAAAACGGTATTAAAGATGAGCAAGAAAACCTTCAAAAAAGCCATCGGAGCTTTGTATAAAGACAAACTCATTGAAATAAAAGAAGACGGGATTTACTTACTCGGTACTTAACGAATCGAGTTCTAATTTTTCAAAAGGATAATCGCCAAAAATACTCGAGAGTTTTAAGGATTGATAAGGTTTTGAAGAGTATTTATTGGATAGACAAATAATCGTAACCGTATCTTTTTTCAAAGTGGTATAAGACGTATTATTGCCGTGCCACCAACCATTATGATACGTAAGTCGTTGCCCTGTTGGCCATTCTTTCATACGCATTCCCAAGCCATAATTTTTCATTGTTTTAGGTTGCGGACTATAACCTATAAAAGCTTCTTTTAAAATTTCGGGATTGATAAAATCAGAAGAATAGGTAGCAAGGTCAAACTTTACCAAGTCTCTAGGCGTAGAATAGATGTTTTTATCGCCATACAATTGGTCAAATTGATCCCATGGAAAGGCAATATTCTTCCCTTTATATGACATGGAAACGGTATCTCTATCGGTTGCATAGTTAAAAACAAAAGTGTTTTTCATGCCCAAAGGTTTAAAAATCAAATGTTGCATTGCCTTACGATAATTCATCCCGGTAGCTTTTTCTATAATCAAAGCCAAAATCACATAATTGGTATTGCAATAATCAAATTTGGTATCCAATTTATAAATCAACTTCACTTTACGGTCAATCAAAATATTTAAAATATCTTGATTGGTCAATATTTTTCTACGGTCCCAAGATTTTTTCATTAAATCGGGAAAGCGAGAATAATGCTGCATGCCGCTCCTGTGATTGAGCAACATTCGGATAGTAGTACTTTTATAAGGAAATTTTGGAAGCCAATCCGTTACCAATTGATCCAATTGAATATTGTCGCCATCTACCAATTTCAATACAGCAGTTGCTGTTAGCACTTTACTCACAGAAGCTAAATGAATCGCACTTGTAGCACTCATCGGTGTGTTATTCTTAATATTGGCAAGCCCTTGGTAGTTTTCAAATAGGATATGACCATTTTTTGCCACAATAAAACCACCGCTAAACCAAGGAGAACCTACATATTTGCTGTAAAATTGCTGAATGAGAGTGTGTTTCTGATTTACATAAGCTTCAGAAACATTACCGAATTTTAGTGGAAATGGTATTGTAATAATCGAACTGTCTTTACTATTATTTGCCATTTCAAAAGGAAAATGCTGCGCAATAATCCTCCTTGGATTGGAAGTTAAAAATAGGATTGAAAGCAGAATTGAAACAAATGTGATTTTCATGATGATGAATTCGGGCAAAAGGTATTTATATTCTAAAAATTGGTTTATTTTTACGCTAAAATAGGCGAAATAGTACAGTCAGTTTTTTTAAAATTAAAAAGTAATACACAAAAAAGTTAACAATTTTATGAGTGCAATCCATTGGGAAACCGTTAGAGAATTTGAAGACATTACTTATAAGAAATGCAACGGCGTTGCCCGAATAGCGTTCAATCGTCCCGATGTTCGCAATGCCTTTCGACCAAAAACTACAAGCGAATTATATCAGGCTTTTTATGATGCTCAAGAAGATACTTCTATTGGTGTCGTTTTGCTATCGGCAGAAGGCCCGTCGAGTAAAGATGGAATCTATTCTTTTTGTAGCGGTGGCGATCAAAATGCGCGTGGTCATCAAGGCTATGTTGGTGATGACGGACAACACCGATTGAATATTTTAGAAGTGCAACGTCTTATTCGGTTTATGCCCAAAGTGGTAATTGCCGTTGTTCCAGGTTGGGCAGTTGGTGGCGGTCACAGTTTACATGTGGTTTGCGATTTAACTTTAGCAAGTAAAGAACACGCCATTTTTAAACAAACCGATGCCGATGTAACGAGTTTTGATGGAGGCTATGGTTCGGCGTATTTAGCCAAAATGGTGGGTCAAAAGAAAGCACGCGAAATTTTCTTTTTAGGTAGAAATTATTCTGCACAAGATGCTATGGATATGGGAATGGTGAACGCTGTTATTCCTCACGCTGAGTTGGAAGACACTGCATTCGAATGGGCGCAGGAAATATTAGCCAAATCGCCAACCTCTATAAAAATGCTAAAATTCGCCATGAATTTAACCGATGATGGGATGGTAGGACAACAAGTTTTTGCTGGAGAAGCCACTCGATTGGCTTATATGACCGAAGAAGCCAAGGAAGGTAGAAATGCCTTTTTGGAAAAAAGAAAACCCAATTTTGGGGAGAATAAATGGTTGCCTTAGATTAGTAATCAGTGTTCAGTTATTAGTGTTCAGTTTACATCAAACCCAAAAAATAAATATGGAAAATTTTACCAACGAAACTATAGATACGACTAACCTTCCAAAATATGAAGAAGTAGCTTTTACTTCTTTGCATCCTAATTATAAAAAAGTAGTTTTATTGAATGTTAGCGTTTTTAGTGTGATTGCTATCATTGGTTTTAGTGCCTTGGTATTTTTTAATAAAGGAGAATTTACACAAACAAATATACTAACGTTAGGCTCAGCCTTATTAGTCGTTATTGCTTTGGTTTTCTTTTTCTCTTTATTGAGTTTTAGAAAAAAGGGATTTGCTTTTAGAAATCATGATGTGCTTTATAGAAGCGGTATCATTGCTACAAGTACGATGGTAATTCCTTATAACAGGATTCAGCACGTGGCCTTGCACGAAGGATTAGTTTCAAGGTATTTTGGGTTAGCCAAAATCGAAATTTTTACTGCTGGAGGGCATTCTAGTGATATTGAAATCCCTGGAATTGCAAAAGCGCAAGCCGAAGATATCAAGCAATTATTGATGGGCAAAATTCAAAAACAACTGTAATGGAAATGAATTTCAATGCACCGCAACGACAATCTGCTGTTGGGATTGTTGTCATGTTTTTTGATACGTTGAGGCAATATATTAAAGCATTCTTCCCCCTTTTAATCATTTGGATTGTCAATTTTAATAAAGTCAACAAATGGTATTTGATATTGGGAGCATTAGCTGTAGTACTTGTTGTTGCGCTAATTGCTTTTCTAAAATACAAGAATTTCACCTTTTATATTGATGATGAAAATGAAGAATTTATCATCAATGAAGGTGTTTTTAATAAAACCATAACTACTATTCAACTGGATAAAATTCAGCAAGTGAATATCAATCAATCGTTGCTTCAAAGGATTATTGGGGTTTATGAATTGGAAGTTGATACGGCTGGAGGTAGCAACAAAGAAGGGAAGATAAAAGCAGTTTCGCACCCTTTGGCGTTGTCTTTAAAATCACGCTTGTTGGAAAATGAGAAGAAAACTAAAACAGTAATTGCTTCAGAAGCTTCTCAAGAAACGGAACAAATTATTACTGACAAACCCTTTATAAGCATCGGTTTCTTAACCTTATTAAAAGTTGGAATTACCTCCAATTATGTAAAAAGTTTTTCGCTGTTGCTGATTTTTTTCTTTACCGCTTCCGATTATATTAACAAAATAACTGGGCATGATGTTTTGAACGATGGCGATTTTGATAATTATGTTACCAAAGGTGCTGTTCTTTCTACACTTCTTTTATTTGTGCTATTTCTATTTGGAGTTGTATTGGTCATCAATCTTTTCCGAATAGTGGTTCGTTATTTCGATTATAAAATCACAAAGCAAAAAGGCTCATTATTACTGTCTTTCGGATTGATAAATACCAAAAGCACTATTCTGAAGCCAGAAAAGGTTCAAATCACAACCGTTTCAAGAAATTATTTCCAAAAGAAAATGAATATTTTGGAAATGAAAATCAAGCAAGCCACTAGCGGTGAGAAAACAAAACACAACGCAGCTATTGATATTCCTGGTTGTAATACTTTAGAAAAAGACGAAATATTAAAATTGTTATTCCAACAAGTTCCTCAAAAAGGCTATATGATGAAACCTAATTTTAGAAAATTAGTTTTTTCTATTTTTCTAACAATTGTATTACCTTTATTGGGATTTTTTATCGTCGCCAACAATGTGGATGAGTTAAATGAATTTGCTTATATTACGCCTTATTACGTTGTCTTTGTTGGTTTAATTCTTTACTTTGGTTATAGAAATTATAGACTGTTTATTAGTGATGATTTTATCATAAAACAAAGCGGTGCTTGGGATATTAGCGATGAAATTATTAGAAAAGAAAAAATTCAAGCTATCACAACCTCACAGTTGTTTTGGCACAAAGGAGCCGATATTGGCTATTTAACATTGCATACAGCCGGAGGAAATATTGGTTTCCAATTAGGGAATTACACAAAAATCAAGCAATACGTTAACCTTTGGTTATACGAAATAGAAACTTCCGATAGCAATTGGATGTAATCGATAACCAAATTATAAAATAATCAAATTAGCAGTAAAATGAAACACTGGATTGAAGCCGCTCGAGTTCGCACCTTACCACTTTCGGTATCAGGGATAATTGTTGGAAGTTTTTATGCGATGTCGCAAGCTATGTTTAACTGGAAAATTGTTATTTTTTCCTTGTTGACGACTTTGGGATTGCAAATTCTTTCCAATTTTGCCAATGATTATGGCGACGGAGTTAAAGGCACCGATAATGAGGATAGAGTAGGTCCGAAGCGCGCCATTCAAAGCGGAGTGATTTCGCCAGCGCAAATGAAAACGGCTATAAAGATAATGTCTGTAATTACTTTAGGCTTTGCATTGTTGCTTATTTACTTTTCATTTAAAGAGAGCTATTTGCTGTATTCTCTTTTCTTTTTTGTCTTGGGAATTTTAGCGATTGCTTCGGCTATTCGGTACACGGTTGGAAAAGGAGCCTATGGCTATAGAGGTTATGGTGATATTTTTGTGTTTGTTTTCTTTGGATTGGTGAGCACTTTTGGGGTTTATTTTATGTTTTCCAAAGAGATAGATTGGTTGTTATTGCTACCAGCAACCGCCATTGGATTTTTAAGTGTGGGCGTTTTGAATCTCAACAATATGCGAGATGAAGCTTCCGATAGAAAAGCAGGAAAGAATACTATTGTGGTAAAAATGGGTGGCGCATGGGCCAAAAAATATCATTTCTTCCTAGTGATTTCAGCTATGATTTTCATGTTGGTTTTTGCTTATTTGAATGACTTTCATTTGGACCAATATATTTTTGTTGTGGCTTATTTTCCGCTTACAAGTCATCTGATGACCGTTTACAAAAACAAAGAACCTAGAAATCTTGATCCTGAATTAAAGAAATTAGCCATCTCTACATTTTTACTTTCCGTATTACTGGCTTTAGCTTTAATTTATTTTATATCGGACATGATTGTCAATTACGTATAGTTTTACTTAAAATTAAATGCAATGAAAATAACATTTTATGGACATTCCAGCATTGGAATAGAAGTCAGCGGGAAACATATTCTTATTGACCCATTTATTACAGGAAACCCCAATGCGGCACACATTGATATCAACACATTAAAAGCGGATTATATATTGCTTACGCATGCGCATCAGGATCACACGTTAGATGTTGAAGCCATTGCTGCTAGAACCAAAGCTATTATCGTTTCTAATTGGGAAGTTGCAACTTATTATGGAAATAAAGGTTTTCAATACCATCCTATGAATCATGGCGGAAGTTGGCAGTTTGATTTTGGGAAAGTAAAATATGTGGCAGCAGTACATTCCAGTTCTTTTCCTGATGGAACTTATGGAGGAAATCCTGGTGGTTTCGTTATTGAAGGCGAACACAAAAACATCTACATTTCTGGCGATACCGCTTTGACGATGGATATGCAACTCATTCCGATGCGTACAAAATTGGATTTAGCTATTTTCCCAATTGGCAATAATTTCACTATGGATGTAGAAGATGCTATCATGGCTGCTGATTTTGTAAAATGTGATAAAATATTAGGTTGCCATTATGATACGTTTGGATTTATAGTTGTCAATCATGAAGAAGCTATAAAGAAATTCTTTGATGCTGGAAAAGATTTGATGCTACTTGATATTGGACAAAGTATCAAATTATAACTATTTTGAAAGCCAGTTATCACAAATACATTCTTAATTTTAAAAAACCCAGCGGAACTTCGCGAGGTGTTTTAACTGAAAAAGAAACCTGGTTTCTCGTGCTTGAAGATGACGGTAAAAAAGGAATAGGTGAGTGCGGAATTCTTCGTGGATTAAGTTGTGATGACCGACCCGATTATGAAGAAAAATTGCGTTGGACTTGTGAAAATATTCACCTGGGAAAAGACCAACTTTGGGAAAAATTAATCGAATTTCCGTCTATACAATTTGGTGTTGAAATGGCTTTTCAATCTTTGGAAAGCGAAAATCCGTTCCTTTTATTTCCTTCAAAATTTACTTCTGGGGAACAAGCTATAACCATAAATGGATTGGTTTGGATGGGTGATGAGGTAGCTATGAAACAACAAATTTCAGCCAAAATTTCAGAAGGTTTTCACTGTATAAAATTGAAGGTTGGTGCCATAGATTTTGACAAAGAAATGGATTTATTGCGGTTTATTCGAGCCAATTTTGACGAAAACATTATCGAGATTAGAGTCGATGCTAACGGTGCTTTTAATGAAAATGATGCTTTAGTTAAATTAAATCAATTAGCTGGTTTTAAATTACATAGTATCGAGCAGCCTATTCCAAAAAACCACACTGACACGATGTCAGTTTTATGTAAAAGTACTCCAATTCCTATTTGTTTGGATGAAGAGCTTATTGGTGTTTTTACTAAAGAAGAAAAGACAGCTTTGCTCGAAAAAATCAAACCACAATACATCATTTTGAAGCCAAGTTTTGTTGGCGGTTTTCGCGGTACATTAGAATGGATTGCCATAGCTGAAAAATTAAATATTGGTTGGTGGATTACTTCGGCACTGGAAAGTAACGTGGGTTTAAATGCGATTGCTCAATTTACTTTTTTGCAAAATAATTTGATGCCTCAAGGATTGGGAACAGGAGGTCTTTATACGAATAATTTTGATTGCCCTTTGGAAGTTTTTAATGGCCAACTTTGGTATCAAAAAGACAAAGATTGGCAATTCAATTTTGATGCTTTATAAACAAAAAATCATCACCAAAGCAGTTCCAATTACCAACAGCAAAGAATAAAGATTTAGCGATTTTAAACTAAATTTATCTTTGATGAAAAGTAATAGGGCAACCAAAGGCAAAATAAATGTCAAAGCCAAAACAGGAAGCCAAAGTATTTCAAATAGAACTCCTGTTACAGCAAATTGATACACATCAAATAAGTTACCCAGCAACCAAAAAAGAGTTACCACCAAACTCAATATAAAAACCATTACACTGAGTTTTTTATTCGAAAGAGAATCAATTTGGGACATTAAGTATTCTTTAATTTATATTTTTATCGCTTCAACGAGAAATGAGACTTAAATATTTTAGTTGCATTTCCTTCAAAATACTCTACCGTAAACCAATAATCGGTTGATGGTAATAGATAGCCATTATAGGTTCCGTTCCAGCCTTCTCCAATAGCACTAATTTGTTTTAGTAATTTCCCGTAGCGATCAAATATATAAATTTTTGCATTGGATTGATTTAGTCCTACGACATTCCATGTTTCATGAATACCATCGCCATTTGGTGTGAAATAGTGAGGATAGCTAATGGTTTGAATATCTTGAATACTAATTTCACCACAAGAAATAGTTCCTCTAGTATCTTTTATTCTAACGGTGTGAGTACCCAAAGTTGCATATTCAAAGATATTGCTAGTTTGGAAAGGACCATCATCCAAGCTATATTCATAAACACCAAATCCAAGAACATTTATTGCTATTATTTGATTTTCTGCAAAAGCATTACTTACCGTATAAGCTGGATTATCTGCAACAGGAGGCCCTGATTGGATTACTGTATACGTGTTTGAAATATCAGAAGGGCAACCCAACATTGGCGGATTTGTGCTTGTTGCCACTACAGTGTAATCGCCAGGAGAAACTGTTGTTATACCGTAAGTGGATGCAGTCGCAAGAGGAATTACGGCTCCATTTAGAGACCATTCAAAAGTATAATTTGGATTTGTAACTCCGCTATTCAAAGTTAATCCGCTTAAAAGCGCATTGGTTCCCCATTCCACACAAATGGTATCACTTGATGAAGTAATAAATGGTTCTGCTAATTCTTCAACAATGATACTTAAAGATGTCAATCGATAACATCCAGTTGTTACGTCTTCAACTCTAATCCAAAGAATATGGGTATAGGCTTGGTAATTTGTTAAATCGGTTATGGCATTTGTTCCATTCTCAGCATCCAATTGCAAATCATAGAAAGTGGTGACAACATTAGTTTGACTGCCAATAATTCCAGGAATATAACTATTTAAATCGAGCGTATAAAAACCATCATTGGCAGCAATATCATCACAAGTTGTAAATGCTGAAGGAGCTACTACAGTAGGTTTTGGATTTACAATAATATCGAATTGACCACCATAATTTACACAACCTGTTGCATTATTCACCACTCTAACAAAAATGGTTTCAGGACTGCTAACATTGGTATACAAATTAGGATTTGCTATAGCATTAATTCCAGCTTGCGCATCTGAAGTCGAAGTATAATAAGTAATTGTAAAATCAGTAGCTACTTGATTATTTCCAAGCAATGTAGCTGTCGTTGACGTTAAATCAAAAGTCGTAAAGCCATCCGTATCGTCATCACAATTTTGTACGGTTGCTATAGGTTGAATAACCATCGGCAGCGGATTGACTTGCAAAGGTTGTTCTACAAGTACGTAACAATTATTACCTAGATAATCAACTCTGTTGTTTTCAACTCTTATCCAAGCATTTTGTCCAACCAAAGCTGCTGTTGGATTAAGTATTTCATTGGTGTCATCCACAGCATCATTATAAGTTGGATAATAATGTAAGGTTAGCATTGGATCGCTATTGATAATATACGCCGCATTAACGGTTAAGTTAAATACCTCTAACATATCGCCAGTATTATTGACATCACATTGTGGCGTTAAAGCTGGAATATTCGCAGTATTTGGATTGGGTACTGGTAAAACTCTAATGTCTAAAGTGGTGTAACTTATGCAACCCTCAGGACTTGTTACCATTACACCCAAAGTTTGTACAGCTGGTATTGTATTGATGTAATTCGTAGGATTGGCAATTGCAATACTTGTTGAAGTTACTGGATAACTTGGATAATACGTTACAGTATAACCTAATAATCCTTGTGTAATAGTATTATTTCTAATGGTTAAGTCAAATGTGGTAAACAAGTTATTTGGATTGGTATCACTATCGCAAACACTTAAAGGCAGAGGAGTAATTAATGCTAAAGGAGTATTTACTTCCAATTGGAAGGTGCCAATTTCAAAACAATGTGTTGTATTATGTTCGATTCTTACCCAAATTGTTTGATTATCATTGCCAATAAATGTGGAAGTATTTATAATTGGAGCTGTTCCCAATTGGGCATTTGCCAATGAAGTATAATACGTTACTGTATAATTACTTGCTGGCGAAGTTTGTGCTGCTAAAATAATTGGCGTTTGTTGTGTTAAATCAAATAGGGTCATGAAATCTTGATTGTTATTGTCTTGATCACATCGAGTTAAATTTGGTAAAGTAATTGGCATTATTGGACTCGGTTCGGCGTTTAATTCAATAGGCATTACCGTTCTACATCCTGTTAGTGGATCAATAGCAGCTACATAAATAAACTGAACAAAAGCATATATATTATCATATGGACTTGACAAGGGATTATTACCTAATTGAGCATCAATACTCGTTTCATGATAGGTAATGATATAGTTGCCACCTTGTAAAATATCGGCCGTTAAAGTGTTTAAGTTAAACGTACTAAAGCCATCCTGATTAGTATCGCAAACAACATAAGGTGCTATCGGTGGAATTGGAGTAGGAAGTGGCTCAACACGAAGATCCATTGTGGATAACACATAACATCCAGTATTTGCATTTTCTACACGTATCCAAATAGTTTGTACATAGATAGCAACGTTTTGATACAATAAAGGTAAAGCATTGATATCGGCATTAGCATCAGCCTGATTCAAGTAGAAAGTAACATTCATTCCAGTTTGTCCTAAGGATATAGCATTAATATGAGAACCTAAATCAAACACTTCAAAACCTATTGGCGCCGTATTATCGCATAAACTATAAGATGGATAATTCGGTTGTGTTGCTTGTGGCAATGGGTCAACGAATAGTTGAACTGTTACAATATCATAACAACCTGTAGCATTATTTTGAATACGTATCCAAATAGTTTCTGTAGCTATTATTTGATTGGTATAATTGGTTAAATTATTTATAGGATTGGTGTTTAATTGTGCATTTGTTGAACTTGCATAATACGTTACCGTATGCGTAGTAGAATTAATAGTTCCCAGTACAAGTGGAGTGATGGTTGTTAAATCAAAATTAGCAAAGCCATCGTAATTGTCATCACAAACATGGTAATCTGCAGGTTCAGTTGCTTCTGGAGTTTTATTTACTATTAAATCTAATGTAAGTATGATATAACAAAATGAAGCAGTGTTTGATTCGACACGAACATAAATTGTTTGATTATCTACATCAATATTATCATAATTTAAAGGATTTGGAATTGATGTCCCATCGATTGTAGCATCGGTAATTGTCTCATGGAAGCTTACTGTATATGTGTTTCCATTTGGTATGGTACTAATAACTTGTGTTAAATCAAAAACTCCAAATCCATCATTATTTGGATCGCAATAATTTAATGGAGCTAATGTGGTTGCTATAGGCAAGGAATAAACTGTAATTGTCATTGAAGCCGTTGTCGCACATATTCCGGTTGTTGGTGTGAAAATATAGTTTGTAGTATTTGTATTGTTTAACGGTGGCGACCAGGTACCTGTTATCCCATTGATTGATGTTGTTGGTAAAGGTGATAATGCATCTCCAGCACATATTGGATTAACTTGTGTGAAAGTTGGCGTTATATTAGGGTTCACAGCAACACTAATATGAGCTCTTATACTTTCACAACCATTTGCAGTTTGGGAAACATAATAATGTTCTATTCCTAGAATAGAAGTGTCAGGAGTAGTATTTATTGGGTTTCCGGTACCACCGCTTGCATTAGCATACCATAATAAGTTGGATCCACTGGCATTTAAAGGTGTCGCTACAGCATTTTGACAATATGAAATTGGTGATGTCACATTTGGTGCAGCTGGTGTTAATGGTTGAGCATTCAAAGTAATGTTAGACACAGCTGAAATACAACCTACAGCATTTTGAGCAAACACAGTATGAGAAGACCCCGCAGCCAAACCGCTATAAACTAAAGTTCCCGAATACGCTCCACCATCAAAGCTAAAAGTATTTCCAGCTACCGCCGTAATGGTTACCGTTCCTGTTGCTACAGAGCAAGTGGGTTGTGTTGGTGCTACTATCGGAGAAGCAGGTGTTGGAGGTTGTGCATTTAAAGTAATATTAGAAACTACTGAAATACAACCCGCCGCATTTTGCGCAAACACTGTGTGAGTAGACCCAGTAGCCAAACCGCCATAAACTAAAGTTCCAGAATAGGCACCGCCATCAAAACTAAAAGTAACTCCTGCAACTGCCGTAATGGTTACTGTTCCAGTTGCCACTACACAAGTGGGTTGAGTTGGTGTTAGTATTGGAGACGCAGGCGTTGTAGGTTGATTATTCAAAGTAATATTGGCAACCGCTGAAATACAACCTGCCGCATTTTGAGCAAACACGGTATGGGATGAACCTGCCGCTAAACCACCATAAACTAAAGTTCCAGAATACGCACCACCATCGAAGCTAAAAGTAATTCCAGCCACTGCTGTAATCGTTACTGTTCCAGTTGCCACGGCACAAGTTGGTTGTGTTGGTGTTAGTATAGGAGAAGCTGGTGTTGCTGGTTGTGCATTTAAAGTAATATTGGACACTGCCGAAATACAACCCGCAGCATTTTGAGCAAATACGGTATGAGATGAACCTGCCGCCAAACCACCATAAATAAGTGTTCCTGAATAAGCTCCACCATCGAAGCTAAAAGTAATTCCAGCTACAGCAGTAATGGTAACGGTTCCTGTCGCCACAGAGCATGTCGCCTCAGTTGGTGTTAGTATTGGAGATGCAGGCGTTGGAGGTTGTACATTTAAAATAATATTGGAAACAGCTGAAATACATCCCGCAGCATTTTGAGCAAACACGGTATGGGATGAACCTGCAGCCAATCCACCGTAAACAAGTGTTCCAGAATAAGCACTACCATCAAAACTAAAAGTAACTCCTGCCACAGCCGTAATGGTTACCGTTCCAGTAGCTACTACACAAGTCGGTTGAGTTGATGTTAGTATTGGTGACGCAGGCGTTGGAGGTTGAGCATTTAAAGTAATATTAGAAACTGCCGAAATACAACCTGCTGCATTTTGCGCTAGTACCGTATGAGATGAACCTGCTGCCAACCCACCGTAAACAAGTGTTCCAGAATAAGCACTACCATCAAAACTAAAAGTAACTCCAGCCACAGCAGTAATGGTTACCGTTCCTGTTGCTACAGAGCAAGTCGGTTGCGTTGGTGTTAGTATCGGAGACGCAGGCGTTGGAGGTTGTACATTTAAAGTAATATTGGACACTGCCGAAATACAACCCGCCGCATTTTGAGCAAACACAGTATGAGAAGACCCCGCAGCCAAACCGCCATAAACTAAAGTTCCCGAATACGCTCCACCATCAAAACTAAAACTAACTCCTGCCACCGCAGTAATAGTTACTGTCCCTGTCGATACCGTACAAGTCGGTTGAGTTGGTGTTAGTATTGGAGACGCAGGCGTTGAAGGTTGCGCATTTAAAGTAATATTTGAAACTACCGAAATACAACCTGCTGCATTTTGCGCCAATACTGTATGAGATGACCCCGCCGCTAAACCACCATAAATGAGTGTTCCTGAATAGGCACCACCATCGAAACTAAAGGTAACTCCTGCAACTGCTGTAATGGTTACCGTTCCTGTTGCTAGCGTGCAAGTAGGTTGTGTAGGTGTTAGTATTGGAGACGCTGGCGTCGCTGATTGTGTATTTAGTGTAATATTGGAAATAGGCGAAATACAACCTGTTGCATTTTGCGCTAGTACTGTATGAGATGACCCCGCAGCTAACCCACCATAAACTAAAGTTCCAGAATAGGTACCACCGTCAAAGCTAAAAGTAACTCCCGCTACTGCTGTAATGGTTATGGTTCCTGTTGCTACGGCACATGTTGCTTCTGTAGGAGTTAGTATGGGAGCTATAGGCGTTGCTGGTTGATTATTCAAAGTAATATTGGACACAGCTGAAATACAACCCGCCGCATTTTGGGCAAACACGTTATGAGATGAACCTGCTGCCAATCCACCGTAAACAAGTGTTCCAGAATAAGCACCACCATCGAAACTAAAATTAATTCCCGCTACGGCGGTAATGGTTACTGTTCCAGTTGCCACGGCGCAAGTCGGTTGTGTTGGTGTTAGTGTCGGAGACGCAGGCGTTGCTGGTTGTGAATTTAAAGTAATATTTGATACAGTCGAAATACAACCTGCTGCATTTTGAGCAAACACGGTATGAGATGAACCGGCTGCCAAACCACCATAAACTAAAGTTCCAGAATAGGCGCCACCATCAAAACTAAAAGTAACTCCTGCAACAGCAGTAATGGTTACCGTTCCTGTTGCCACAGCACAAGTAGGTTGAGTTGGTGTTAGTATCGGAGACGCAGGCGTTGGAGGTTGTGCATTTAAAGTAATATTTGATACAGTCGAAGTACAACCCGCAGCATTTTGAGCAAACACAGTATGCGAAGACCCAGCAGCCAAACCGCCATAAACTAAAGTTCCCGAATACGCGCCACCGTCAAAGCTAAAGGTATTTCCAGCCACCGCCGTAATAGTTACTGTTCCTGTTGCTACCGCGCAAGTTGGTTGTGTTGGTGTTAGTATCGGAGAAGCTGGTGTTGAAGGTTGTGCATTTAAAGTAATATTTGATACAGTCGAAATACAACCTGCTGCATTTTGCGCAAACACTGTATGAGAAGACCCAGCAGCCAAACCGCCATAAACTAGAGTCCCAGAATAAGCACCACCATCGAAACTAAAAGTAATTCCAGCCACAGCCGTAATGGTTACTGTTCCTGTTGCCACGGCGCAAGTCGGTTGTGTTGGTGTTACTATCGGAGAAGCTGGTGTTGGAGGTTGTACATTTAAAGTAATATTGGAAACAGCTGAAATACAACTTACAGCATTTTGTGCAAACACAGTATGCGATGACCCCGCAGCCAAACCGCCATAAACTAAAGTTCCCGAATACGCTCCACCATCAAAACTGAAAGTAATTCCAGCCACGGCCGTAATGGTTACTGTTCCAGTTGCCACGGCGCAAGTCGGTTGTGTTGGTGTTAATATTGGTACAGCTGGCGTTGCTGGTTGTGCATTGAGTGTAATATTGGACACAGCCGAAATACAACCCGCAGCATTTTGAGCAAATACAGTATGAGAAGACCCCGCAGCCAAACCACTATAAACTAAAGTTCCAGAATAAGCACCACCATCAAAACTAAAACTAACTCCTGCAACTGCCGTAATGGTTACTGTTCCTGTTGCCAC
>Ga0208262_1000081_pt1 | contig 49095 bp, 37 predicted proteins | sample LakWasMet15_LOW5_2_FD_183863 | JGI IMG/M metagenome (GOLD analysis project Ga0208262, IMG submission 183863) | Freshwater sediment methanotrophic microbial communities from Lake Washington under simulated oxygen tension - Sediment Metagenome... | ecosystem: Environmental > Aquatic > Freshwater >... | reverse complement strand
TGAGAACAGCACATCGACCCAGTAGTTGCTCGATTGATAAGTGTTGACAGGGAAACCGCCGGCACCATACAGGTACACGCCATTGCCGCCACTCTCAGTGTTATTGAATGCATACAGCGATCCGCTGGTTACCCCGTTTGTAAAATAGTTGCTGTCAGCCGAATACCGTCCAACAGGAGCCAAGTACGATGCTATATAGGTCGTATTGGCGGTAATCGCTACCGGCGAGCTAAAGCTCACCTGTTGCCAACCGGATGCCGTCTCGTTCTGGAACGGGGCACTTGCGAGCAACTGCCCGGTACTGGTCCACAGCTTGCCGACATGATTACCGGTATTGGCGCTGCCTTTGTAAAAGCGGACACCGCAGATAAAGCCGTTCACACTGGATCTGAACTTCACGCCGAGTTCGACCGAGGAAGTATCCCCGTCCGAAACGATGGAAGGTGTCGGGTTTGTTGGCCAGATCGAGGTGGCGCCTGAACAGGCCTGCGTCCCGGCTGGTGCAATCGTGAAAGACCATGTGATGTTGGCAGCCAGAGCATTGCCGGCCACATCCTTGACTCGCGGATCGGTTGCGCCACCTTTGACGGTGGCCGTGTAAGTCGCACCGGCCGTAAGCGCAGTCCCCGGAGTTAAAGTCGCGGTGCGATTGGTTGCGTTGTAGCTGACCGTCGCCGACACCAAGGCATTAGCCGCATTGCGCAACTCGAAAGTCGAGGTGTTGATGGTCGTCGCATCCAGCGCTTCGTTGAAAGTCGCCGAGACGGTTGCGGTCGCCGCGACCCCGGTTGCACCGGCTACCGGATTTTGAGCCGTCACTGTCGGCGGCGTCGTGTCGGTTCCGGAACCTGTGCTGGTTGCAAACACAACGTCTACCCAATAGTTCGTGTCATTGTAACTGTTCGAGGGGAAGCCGCCGCCGACACCATACACATACACGCCGTTAGCACCGCTCACACCGCTTCTCAGCAAGTGCACCGGCGGAGCATCGACACCCGATGTACTGAATTCCGGGCTGTTGGTGGCGGCGTAATTGCCGTTGGGCGCATAGTACGAGGCGATGTATACGGTGCCTGCTGTAACTGCCACCGGTGTGGCAAAGTTTACCTGCTGCCAACCGGATGCAGTCTCGTTTTGGAACTGGGCGCTTGCGAGCAACTGCCCGGTACTGGTCCAAAGATGCCCCAAATGAGTGCCGGTATTAGTGCTGCCTTTGTAAAACCGGACGCCGGTGATCGTACCGCTGAGGTCGACAGTGAATTTAACACCCAATTCTACGGGATTCGGATCATTCACAGCCGGAGTCCCTGGGACGGCCGAACTGCTCCACGCGCCGCAAGGGGTAGATGCACACGGCTGGGCCTCTGTCGTAAAGGACCATGTAACGTTGGCGGCCAGAGCATTGCCGGCCAAATCCTTGACACCGGTCAGAACCGTGGCGGTATAAGTCGAAGAACCAGCCAGCGCGGCGTTGGGCGTCAGTTTTGCGGAGCGCGTGCCGGCATCATAAGTGACCGTGGAAGAGACGGGCGGATTGCTTCCGGCCTGCAGTTGGAAGTTGGATGCGGTGATCGTCGCCGGATCGATCGCTTCGTTAAAAGTAGCAGTGATCGTAGGCTGTAAACTCACGCCGGTAGCGGCATTCGCAGGAAAGGTCGAAGTCACCGTCGGTGGCGTCGTGTCTGCTCCATAAGTAGCAGCGTAAGTACCCGCCGTCGCGGTGAAAAAAGCATACTGCACGCCTTTGATAGTATCAACCGTAAAACTAACTGGACTGCCTCCTCTCGTGAGGCTAAGGAGCACGCCGGCGGTGGAATTCGCGGGAAGCATAGCTTGCAATCCGGTGGCACCGGCACCCGGCGTGACCGTGAAACTCAGGATGCTGTTGTTCCACACTAGAGATCCGAACGATGAGCTGTTGCGGCTGTCCAACCAGTCCAGCATCTGCTTGCTGGAAACAATCGGCACGGCTCGAGCCAATGCTGAATTGACCGTAGCGGTCGCTTCGAGGGTTTGAGACACATCGGTATGGGCATTGATGGTATAGGCTCCATAATAACCTTCCGCCCCGAGCGCTCTGTCTAATAGAGTATCAATGGTAAATGGATAAGTCTGCCCGGACTCGTCGGTCATCTGGCTGGCTGCATGGAACACATCAATCAAGGAGCCGTCCAGGTTGACAAAACGCATCGGCATCCCGGAACCCGTGAAAAATCCCGGACGATTCTGCACCCAACCCGGAGGCCAGAAGTAATAGCTGGTATCCAAACGGATTCCGTTTTCTAACTGTACGATCGCGCCGGTGACCCAGTCGCTCCAAGCGATACAATGGTGCCGCTGAGTGATGGGAGCCGGAATGCTCGAATATTTGGTTCTAAAATCAGCAATTTGCTGGGTATAAAAAGTCCTGAGAGTGGCAGGGGTAAAATCTGCGCAATTCGTATTGAGATGCAGCCCCACTTCAAAACCATCCGCAGTATAGGCAGCGGCTTGTGCATTGGTCATCGGAGTACTCGGGTACATATATGAAGTACTCCGTACGCATTCCCAGTCAGTCACCGAGCAACCGGCGGGGCTCATTGATTTAAACTGGTCAAACCGGCCTTGTGTGCCGTTGTTGCCGTGATCGTCCCCAGTCATAATGACGACTGCTTTCTTACCGCGCGGAAAATACCAGAAGCGAGGTAATGGCTTCTTGTCACGGCTCATCTCGATAATCAGGTTGGCAAGCAGCCTCTGCTGCTCATCCGCCTGCGGAATCGCGATCTTGTCGAGGTCAACCCAATCAACCTGAGGATCGCTGGAAGCATTACCGAAAAACTTGTCATCGGAACGGATTGGGGCAAATCCGTCGCGTTCCTGCGTGGCCCAGGCAGGATTGCCTTGGCGGGTATAAACGATGGAGGTTGCAAGGTCATAGGTAAACGCCGCGGCTTGCCCCCCGTTGGTGCCGACGCTTCGCAGAGTGACGGCAGGATTGGCAGTCGCTGTTGTTGCGTTCGTGTAAAGTGTCGCAAGACTAGAAGCTCCAGCAAGCGTATAGCGATCAGCAATGCCATGAAACTGGATGGTCTGGTTGACGATACCGTTGCCCGGCGCCTGCGATGTATCTACCTGCAGGTACCCATTCGAAAGCGTGGTTCCGATGGCATTAACGCCCAACAAACCGGCAAGCTCTGTGCTCGGGCGCATGGCAATTAAGTTACCGCCTGCATTGACCCAATTGGTAAATAGGGTTACTTGGGAGGGTGTCAATGTCATCTGTCCCAAAATCACCACGTCGTAATTAGCTAAGTCGGTCGCGTTGACGGTCAAAATATCGACCATGGCAAATTCATTGAAACCTTCGGTCCGTAGAATCTCTGCGTAATATTTGCCAAACGAATCAGATGTGGTGGTTATGACCAGGATCGGCCCTCCCGGAGGGGCAGGAATAGCGGCCTCAGCTGCTGGGATTAACCAATTCAAAACCCGATTGAAGATATCCCCTGCCGCTTTTGTAGCAACCGGTTCAGCTGCATATATCGATTGGGTGGGGATTGTTTCAGAATTATTGGACTGTGGTTGTACAGTGATCCTGATAGTCTGTTTGGTTTGACCTTTATTAACATCCCACTCTTTGACCTCACCGTCTTCGCTTCCCGCAATTAAATGACCGAGCGGATTGAACCCGAGTGCATTGATGGCACTGGTCGCGCCAGTCATTTGCTTATCCAATTTACGCTGTGTAATGTTCCAAACCAATATTTGGGTGTCTTCGCCCGCACTGACCAATTCCTGACCATTCGGACTGAATGCAACCGATCTCACGGAAGCCAGATGTTTCGTAAAGTTCTGTATTTGCTGACCGGTCGCGGCATCCCATAAAATCACTTGACTATCAGAGCCGCCGCTAGCCAGAAACTGGCCGTTTTTGCTAAAAGCAAGCGCATTGACTTCATCCGAGTGACCGAGCAATGTTTTAACAAGCTGCCCTGTTTGTACATCCCAAAGCAGGATACGCCCATCGGCACCTGCACTAGCCAAGTGATTTCCATCCGCACTGAAACTGACACTGTTCACAAAATCAGCATGGCCGGAAAGAATTTTGCTCAGTTTGCCAGACTCGGCATCCCACAACATGATTCTCGTGTCTTCGCCGGCGCTGGCAAGGAATTTACCGTCCGGACTAGCGGCGACTGTTCTAATCGGGTGTTCATGAGCCGATAGCGTCTGAATCTTTTTGCCACTCGCGACGTCTCTTATTTGAACTTCTGTATCTCTAGCGACACTCACCAGGCGCTTTCCATCGGCACTGAACACAACGCCGGTTACAGCAGCGCCATGATGCTCTGAAATGGCAAAGCGCTCTTTCCCGTTTGAAGTCCAAAGCCTGACTTTGCCATCCCTGGACGCTCCGCCGTAAAGCGTTCCATCCGGACTAATGGCAAGCGACGAAATCCCTTTCCAATCATGGTTACTTTTTTTCTTACGAGTGCCCTTAATAGCCTTACTAACGTCAATCCCTCTAGCAGTTTGGACATTCCCATTAGCCAACCGTGTTGCGGCAGACACTGCCGTATTGGTGGTTAGGCCGCCCGAAACGAACCCCAGTGGATTGACACTTGTGGCGCTTAACGTGGGAATCTGGAAAAGCAACTGCTCTATCCCGGTCATTAAGTCCCATACGACGACTTGTCCGGTTTTTCCAACGCTGGCCAAGGTTTTTTGATTGGGACTGAAAATGACCTTATCCACCCAATCCGTATGTCCTGTTAGAAGCTGCGGCAACTTCAACTTATTCGATACATCCCATAAAAAAACCGACTCGCTTTCACCTATGCTGGCCAAGGTCTTACCGTCCGGGCTAAATGCCAAGCCGGTAACAGCGGCACCACTCTCCGTTAGCAGGCTTACCTGTTCCATACCGGTTTTTCGATCCCATAGTTTAATCTGGGCATCTTGGCCGCCGGTGGCGAGAGTCTTACTGTCCGGGCTAAATGCAACGGCTTTAACGCCATTTTGATGGCCGCTTAAAATATGAACCGTAGAGTCGGATTGAGAATCCCAGAGTGTGATGCGGGCATCCTTTTCTACAGCCGCTAAGGTCTTACCGTCCGGGCTAAATAGAAGCCCAATGACTGCGGAATCAATGCTGTCCGATAGGTTCACTTGTTTCAGGCCTGTTGCCTTATTCCAGAGATCAATCTGTGCATCCTGACCGCCGATAGCCAGGGTTTTGCTGTCCGGGCTAAATGCAATCGTATTAACGCCGCTTTGATGACTGCTTATAACTTGGGTTATTGAACCGGATTGTGAATCCCAAAGGGTGATGCGAGCATCCTGCCCTACTGCTGCCAGGCTCTTACCGTCCGGGCTGAATGCCAGATTGGTAACAAAGCTACTTTTGGGAAGAACCAGCCGAGTGTCACCGGATGCAACATCCCATAGCCGGATTGAGTTGCTGCTTATGCTAGCCAGCGTATTGCCATCCTGACTAAAAACCAAACCATTAACCGGGCTTGCTAACGGGTTCGGAAGCGTCATGCGCAACTGGCCCGAGACTACGTCCCATAGCAGAATTTGGCCATCGGAATCTGTGCTGACCAGGGTATTGCCGTCAGGACTGAATGCGGTAAGGTCGAGTCTGCCGCTAGAAAATTTTATAGTAGAAGCGTTGAGCACTTGATCTGCACCAGCGGCTCTAACAGGCCCCGAATGTTCCATCGTTAGAATAAAGACAATCAAAGCCAGAAAGAATAATACTGAATTTTTCAGGTATTGATGTTTCATCTTTAGCTTAATCACACGCTTGCTCCTATGCGGTTAATCATTGAAAACATGACAATCAATGTCTCGACCATTTTTCTTTAGCCGTTGAATATTTTTAGACAAACGTCCTGAGGACTATCTATTACGATGCAATCGTAAATAGATAAAATTAGGTCGTGCCTAAGCCTATAGCCCTAGGGCATGACTAGCTTGCATTGTCCTTCGCGCTACATGGCGCCCCTGCACTTTAGAACTTCCTTGAAGGTTCTCAGCAATATCTTTAAATCAAACAGTAGAGACCAATTTTTTATGTAGCGAATATCAAGCCTCACCGAATCGTCCCATTCGGTTTTGCTGCGTCCCTCTACCTGCCAGAGTCCGGTGATTCCAGGCTTCATATCCAGTATTCGCCTGAGATGCCACGCTTGGTATTTCTCGGCTTCGTAAGGAAGCGGAGGCCTTGGTCCAACCAGGCTCATGTCCCCCTTTAACACATTAAAAAACTGCGGTAATTCATCAATACTGGTTTTCCGAATGAATTTTCCGACCTTGGTTATCCTGGGATCTGATTTGATTTTATATAGTGGTTTTTCCGCATCGCCCTGATTGACTTTTTCATGGCGCCCGTTAATAAAGTCATGAACATAATCACGGTGCAACTGGTTATCCATATTCACATGCATGGATCGGAACTTGTAGAAGGTAAAAGGAGCACCATGCTTGCCCAAGCGGGTTTGACTGAAAATGACAGGCCCCGGTGAAGTTACCTTAACAGCCAAAGCCGTAATTAACATGACAGGCATAAAAACAAGTAAACCGATAATTGAGCCGACAATATCAACCCCTCTTTTTAATTGCGATTTAAACCATGAAGCACCCTTTGATTCCATTGGCTCCCAGATTTCGAAAGGGAAAGCATCAGGTTGAATACATCCATTTTTTGTTAGGCTTTCAAAGATATGATCAGGATAACTTGAGCTGGTAATAGAAAACTGTGGAAGTTTATTAATTAACTTTGCACAAATCTCCTTTGCTCCTGATTCGTCTGTATCCGGAAGAAGTACACATAGGGTTTTATGATTAATAATGCCACTAATGTCGGTGTCTCGTGTTTTTTTCCGTATAAGGCCTAAAATCTCATCCATATTAAGCGATTTAAAACTCGTCTCTTTATCAAGTGTTAGCAATATAATTGATAACGTAGATTTAGAGCGTTGCGCTCGGAGTGTCTCAATGTGCAGCTGCCTAAGAAAATGAAAATCACAAAATTCACTTAAACTAAATTGATAAGCATCTGAATTATCTGTCTGGATGAAAAATGGCTCCTGCTCTACTGATACTTTATTTATTATCATTTTCAATCCTAATATCTATAATAATTAAAGTCGATGCATAATTGTATTTTTCGTCGCGAATATTGGAATAATCCTTCTTATTTAATCTAACGCACTTAATATGATGCATTATAATGTTTATTGATTCCTGTCCTTGATGATGCAGCTTCGTATTTAATTAGTTACGTGCGCACTTGCGACAAAAAATAATATTTATGCGTAAATTTAATTGTAGTTAATGAGCGAATCCTAATTAATAAAATAACTTATTAATTAAAAAGATTAATACAACTTATTATTTGGCAACAGGTAAGAAGATAGTATTCTTTTAGAGTCAATACGAGCATGAACATAGCTACCATCGAAATTTTATTAAATAAAATGGTTCTACAAAAATAATTACAAGCATATAATAAGTCTACTTCGTGACTTATTAACGGATTCATGTCATTGAGCAGTTGCTTTATATTAATTAATTCAGACCATTAAACCCTAACCCATTAACCAAAAAATGTTGTGCTTGGGATTAAGGTTAAATTAAGACGGTTACTTGTACAATACGTACGAAAACCTATTATTCGAGTTGCATTTTAAAATTCTTTAATTTTAAAACGCGCTATAAAGCCGAGCAGGATGGACATCCGTAAAACGATAATAAATGTACTACGCGCAGGTTGAATCTGAATACGCTCTGCTTTTTCGGACCCTGTTAATGTACAGGGCACATAACGCATTTTGCCGTACTTTGTGGCTCAGATATTCAGCAAGATTGGGTTAAGTCGGGAAACCTGGCGTATGCCAAAAGTTAAAACTCAGGTAGTTTCGCTTGCCGCGCTATTTAGACAAGCAAATCATGTGCTCCGGTTTCCGCTGACTGCGAATTCCGGCATTTTCAAGCTATAAAATTTAATGGGTTGAATCGCTCTGTCCTATGTACCCAGTTGAACTGACTTTTCCCGCAGTTGGTATATCGGCATCGTCTAATAAAAATTATTCGGCCCGCAAAGCTTCCAGAGGTTCCAGCCTTGCAGCTTTCATGGCTGGAAGCACTCCGGCGGCTATGCCGATCAACAATGACACCGCAAAGGCCGCAACGATATAAGTCCAGGCCAGTTCCACAGGCAACGCGGGTAGCACGGCATCGAGGATTTGGACGATAGCGATGCCCAGCAATACGCCGCAAAGCCCTCCCAAGGCGCTTAACGCCAAGGCTTCGCACAGAAACATCTGGAAAATGGTCCTGCGCTCTGCGCCCACTGCCCGTAATAGGCCGATTTCAGAAATACGCTCGGAAACGGCGATGGTCATGATGGTCAATATGCCCACCGAACCGACCAGCAAGGAAATACTGCCCAGTGCCGCGACCGCCAACGTCAGGATGTTCAGAATAGAATCCATGCGTTTGAGCATCTGGTTCTGGGTGACGAGAGTGAAATCTTCGCTGCCGTGCCGGGCAATCAAGTTTCGTTTGATCGCTTTTTCCACTTCGGCAACCCTGGCATTGCTGTTATAAAGCAGGTGGATTTCCATCAGGCTTTCCCTGTCGAACAGTTCCAGCGCTTTGGCGGCCGGGATGTAGATCGTGTCGTCCATATCGAAACCGACCATCTGGCCTTTTTTTTCCATCACGCCGATGACCCGGAAACGGTCGCTGCCGATCCTGATGCGCTGCCCCAGCGGATTGGCCGCGCCGAACAGTTCAGTCGCCAATTTGTTGCCCAGCACTGCAAAGGCACGCGGATTGCTTTCTTCTGGCGGTAAAAATCGCCCGCTGATGACTTTGATTCTCCAGATCTCCGGCACCGCTGAACCCACCCCCAGCACGTTGGTGCGCCGCTGTTTGTCTCTGGCTTCAATGCGCGCGTTGCCTTGCACCAAGGGCGATGCGGCGATGATGTTTTCCACTTTGCTTAAACTGACCGCATCGGCTAGGACCAAAGGTCTGACCGTGCTGATGGTTGCGCCGGACACGCCGAAAGTAGTGGTTTTGCCGGGATGGACGCCGATCAGGTTGGTGCCGAACTGGGTGAATTCGGCCAACACGAAGCTATGAATGCCCCGTCCTATTGAGGTGAGTACGACCACCGCCGCGATGCCGATAATGATCCCCAGCGCGGTCAACGAGGAGCGCAGTTTGTGGCTGAGGACCGTCCGGTATGACAATAAGATCAAGTCGGTGTAGCGCATGAGATTAAATTTCTAGCAGCAATTAAAGGATAACCACGAAGAACACGGAGGACACGAAGTTTTCAACATATTCAATTAGAGAAATTATTTCCTTCGTGTTCTCGGCAATTGCTCCCTGCATCGCCTAGAGCGCCTACTGTTGGTGCTCTACCTCCTGCATCCTTGCAAGTCGTTCGTGCTCTCTGTAGTAAATAATTTTTCAGTTCGCTTTAACATATTTACCGCTTCGCCAATGCGGCGATAGGATCGAGATTGGCGGCTTTTCTGGCCGGCAATACGCCGAACACAAGGCCGGTAAACAGCGACACCAGCAATGCAGCCAGCAATGCCCAGCCCGGCAGTTGCATCGGAAAATCCGGATACATCGCCTGCAACACCCCAAGCGTTACGTAACCCAGCATCACGCCCAGCACCGCGCCAGCCAGTGACAACATTGCCGCCTCGCTCAAAAACAGCCACAGAAGCTGTCGCTTGGTTGCGCCCAATGCTTTAAGCAGGCCGATTTCGGAAGTGCGTTGCGTGACGCTGACCAGCATCACATTCATTACCAACACGCCGGCCACCGCCAGACTGATTCCGGCGATGCCGGCTACGGTCAGGGTCAACGCAGTCAATATCTTATCGAAAGTACTGACCACGCTGTCCTGGGTGATCAGCGTCACGTCGTCTTCGCCTTCGTGACGAACCTTGATGATTTCGCGGATTTCATCGACCGCCTTGTACATGTCCGGCTTTGATTTTGTTTCAACCAGCACCCGAAATAATGATTGGGTGTCGAACAAAGCCTGTGCGGAAGCCACCGGAATAATCACGATTTCATCAAAATCGGTGCCGACCGATTGCCCTTCCGAGGCCAGTACGCCGATCACCCGGAAACGCCGGTCATTGATACGCAACCATTGCCCCAGCGCCGGTTGATTGGCAAACAGCTCGTTGCGTATGGTTTGGCCGATCACACAAACCGACAGGGTTTTATCGATCTCGGTTTGCGGCAGAAAGCTACCCTGCGCCACGGTCAAACGGCGCACCCGTCTTAATGCGTGCGTCGAACCCAGGACATTGGTTTCGCGCTCCAAACCCAGCGATGAAACCGGAGCGGAGCCGACGGTCAGCGGCGCGATGGCAGCAACGTGAGGACTGCGGAATAAGGCTTCGGCATCATCCAGCGTTAGGTCTCTCGGCGTTTCGCCAAACAGCGGCGGCTGCCCGCCGGTGGTTTCGGTGCGTCCCGGCAGCACAATCACCAGATTGGTACCCAAGGCTTCAAACTCGTTAACCACATAACGGCGGGCGCTTTCTCCCAAGGCCGTCAGCACCGAAACCGAAGCGATACCGATGCTCATTGCCAGGATAATCAATGCTGCACGCAGACGCTGAGTGCGGATTGCCGCCAAGGCTTGGGTTAAGGTGTCTTTAATGAACATGGCTTATTCATCCGAAACTCGCAAGGGAATCTTTAAACTTAAACTCATTGTCCACGAAAAACACAAAAGGCACGAAAAAGTCTTATAAGACAATTCGCGCGACTGTTGCTTTTGGATAGCAACCAAAGTTGACTAGCAAGTCCAAACGCATTCTTGTCGCTTTCAGGTAATTGAGTACCTGCGCCTGATGCACTCCTGTTATGGCAGAAACAGCTTTAATTTCAACAATAATAGAATCGTGGCAAATAAAATCAGGCACGTAAGTTTGCCGTAACGTCTCACCCTTGTAGTGAAGCTTCAGCTCTTGGTGTTCGACAAAGGGAATTCCACGTTTTAAAAACTCTTTTCCCAGGCACTCTTGATAGACAGCCTCAAGAAAACCACAGCCCATTTCCCGATACACGCCAAACACAGCACCTTGTATCTGATAACACTCTTCTCTATACCGAATTTCCTCATCCATTTTTTTCGTGCCTTTTGTGTTTTTCGTGGACAATTCGTAGTAATTATTCTGATGGTTGGTTGTTCACTATCCTATCTGCCCATCGATAATGCGGATTTTCCGCCGCGCCCTATCGCCCACATTCTGGTCATGGGTGATAATCATCAAGGTCACGCCCTGCCGGTTGAGTCCCTCCAGCAACTCGATAATGTCCTTGCCGGATTTGCTGTCGAGATTACCGGTCGGTTCGTCGGCCAGCAAAATCGAAGGCCGCATGATCATGGCCCTGGCAATCGCGACGCGCTGCAACTGCCCTCCGGAAAGCTGATCCGGCCTGTGATCGGCACGGTCTTGCAGACTGACCGATTCCAGCGCCTCCAGCACCCGTTGCTTGCGCTCCTTGACTTCTATGCCTGCCAGTATCATCGGCATTTCAATGTTTTCAGCCGCCGACAGACGCGGAATCAAATGGAAAAACTGGAATACAAAACCGATGTTTTCGCGGCGAACTTTGGCCAGTTCATCATCGCTCAGCTGCGTGACCGGCTGATCGTTTAACAGGTACCTCCCTGAGCTCGGCTGATCAAGCAGGGCTATCACATTTAATAACGTCGATTTGCCGGAACCTGACGGTCCCATTACCGACGCATACTCGCCTTTTTCGATGGTAATGCTGATGTCATTCAAGGCATGGACGGTCTGTTCGCCGACCTGAAAATAACGGTGAATGTGCTCCAGGCGTATCATTTTGGCACGCGGGCATAAGCGCCTGCCGCCACGCCTTCTTTACCTACCGACAACACCACTTTGTCTCCGGCATTCAGCCCGGACAGCACTTCCACGGTATTCCAGTTGACCAGACCCGGCGTAAAGCTGCGCTCTTCCAGCAAGCCGTCTTCATGCATCACCAGAACCTTGTTATTTTCCAGCACCGCTTCGGCAGGCACTCTGAGCGCTTTGGGTTTGCTGGACAGCAAAACTTCAATATCGGCGCTGTAGCCGGGCAGCAAATCCTTAATATCGTTCGGATCGGTTAACTTAACTTCGACTTCGACGGTGCGCGCCTGCTTTTCCTTTTCCAGCACATACGGCGCGATACGGCTTACCGTGCCGGAGCAGCGTTTTTCAGCGAAAGCATCCAACGACACGCAGGCGCTCATGCCGGTTTTGATCTGCGGCGCATCCACTTCATCTATCGGCGCGGATACATACAAACAGCTGACATCCAGCAAATCGATGGCCGGCAAGGTGGGTATGCCGGGCGGCGACGGCGTTATGAACTCCCCCAGCTCGGTATTAATTTCAGCCACGGTGCCGTCGAAAGGAGCAAGAACCAGGGTGCGTTCCACAGCGGCCTGCACGGCGTCGCGGTTGGCCTGGCTAACCGCGACGGCCTCAAGGGCGGCGTTGCAGGACGCCCGCTTGGCCCGTGCCCCGGTGGTTTTAATATCGACTTGTTCTTCGGAAATAATATGGTTGAACTTTTGCAGGCGCTGAGCGCGATCCGCTTCGCGCTCAGCGCCTGCACCAAGTTGACAGGCTTGTTCAGCCGTCGCCCGGTTAGACCTGATTTGAGCATTCTGCAAGGTGACCTGCGCTTTCAGATCCTTATTCCATACTTCCATCAGCAGCTGGTTTTGTTTGACACTATCGCCTTCCTTGACATGCATCTCGGCAACCTGTCCGCCCGTTGCCGGCGCAAGATAAGCGCGTCGACAGGCTTTAACGGTACCGACCCGGGTATTGGACACCGTCGATCTGACTTCGCCTTGCTCGACGGCGGCTACTTCGACTTCAACATATTCTCTCCGTTTACTAAAAAAATAAACGGCAACGATCAGCCCAATGCCGAGGATAATAAAGAGCTTTTTTTTACCCGATAAGATCATAATTAGCTGTCCAAAAAGTCCTGTCCTGTTTTCCGATTGTAACAGGGACAAAATAGTCCCGGTTAACTATAATCCGTGTGCCCGTCTGCCGGAATCAGCCACTTACGATCCCTGTGGCAAAAATTGTCAATAAGTTACCTTAACCCGGAGATTCACTTTGAAAAGACTTTTAGCGCTGATTTTCATAAGCCTGCTGAACAGCACCGCGTTTGCCGAAGACGCTGTTATTGAAGTGATCCCTTTAAAACATCGGCCTGCGTTCGAGATAATGCCGTTGCTCGCGCCGTTGCTTGGCAACAGCGCCCAGCTGATCGATAACGGTTCCAACCTGCTGGTTAAAGCCACGCCCGATCGGCTGACAGAGATCAAGTCCATCGTCAGGCAATTGGATGTCCGCCAGAGCAATCTGGTCATCACCGTCGTACAAAGCCGGCAGTCGACCGCAGAGGAGCTTAACGCAGCGGCCGGAGTCCAACTGAATGTGCCGGTGGACGCGCCGTCAAGAGCCGGCGGCAGGCTATTCGGCCATGTGTACCAAACCCAGGACAAACACGCCGATGAGAACACCCAGACCGTTCGTACGCTGGAAGGCATGCCGGCTCACATTAAAGCGGGTAATATTTATCCGGGACAATATTATTCAAACTACAATTACTCTTCAGCCACTGAACCTGCCGAAGCGACAACCGGATTTGAAGTCATTCCCAGACTGACAGGAAACCAGGTCGTTCTGAGCGTATCGCCCTGGTCGGACAGAATGAATGGCCGGGGACAGATTGAGACCCGGAATGCGCAATCAACTATCAGGATAAATCTGGGTGAATGGGTGGAACTCGGCGGCATCGGCGAAAACACCAGCAGCACCAACAGCGCACTTGTCAATACGCGCCAGGTCGGCGAAAGCCGGATGCATATTTTGGTTAAGGTTGACCGGGCGGATTAGCCGATGAATGGAAAAAAACGGCTGAATCTGGCATCATAGGGCCTTGATAGACTTTGTATTCCACAAGGTTGAAACACTTCTAGATTAAGGAAAAGCAATGAGTAATCTCCCTAAATGCCCTGCATGCGGATCAGAATTCACCTATGAAGACGGTAGCATGTACGTCTGCCCTGAATGCGCACATGAATGGTCAAAAGATGGGGCGGCCGAAGATAGCAGCGATGTCCGTATCGTTAAGGATGCAAACGGCAACGTGTTACAAGACGGCGATACCGTAACTGTCATTAAAGATCTCAAAGTCAAAGGATCATCATCCGTTGTCAAAGTCGGCACTAAAGTCAAAATCCTCCGTCTGGTCGAAGGCGACCATGATATCGACTGCCGTATCGAAGGCATCGGTGCGATGAAACTTAAATCTGAGTTTGTTAAAAAAGCCTAAAGCGTAAGACTATTCTGCGTTTCAAGACATCCGGCCTGGCCTTTAAAATCCGCCGTTCTCCGGTTAGGGTTCCTTATTGAACCTTAACCGGCCATAGTCTTTAAGCTTGTTATATAAACAAACTAAACGGTTCAACCGTGACTCTATCCCCCGCCTGCACGCCACTACATTCTTCCGGCAAAACAATATAGCAGCCGCTCTGGCTCATGGAGCTGAGGATGTGCGAACCTTGATGACCCGCTGAGGCGACAAAGAATTCGCCATTTTCATCCTGACTAAGAATGCCGCGCTGATATTCCCGGCGTCCGGGAGCTTTTTTTAACGCGGAGGTGCAAGTCGCGGCAAATCTTAGCGGTTTGACAAACGGCGCGCCGGAAAGTTGCCTGAGTGCGGGCGCTACAATCTGCTGAAAAGTTACGACAACGGCAACCGGATTGCCGGGCAACCCGAAAAAGTAACACTCTCCTATTCTGCCAAAGGCCAGGGGTTTGCCGGGTTTTATTGCAAGTTTCCAGAAATTGACTGCCCCGCTCTTTTGCAAAATTTCTTTGACATAGTCGGCTTCACCGACTGAGGCGCCGCCGGTGGTTATGACCGCATCATAGTTAAGCGAAGCTTCAATAAAACTGTCTTCAAGCAACTGCTTGTTGTCTGGAATGACGCCCAGATCGGCAACGCTGTAGCCGGGGTCTGCCAGTAATCCGCCCAGCATAGCGCGATTGCTGTCGTATATTTTTCCTGATTCCAGCGGTTGACCTAGTGAGGTTAACTCGTCGCCGGTTGAAAAATAGGCGATTTTCAACCGGCGTTTAACGGTAACTCGATCAACACCGGCAGAAGCCAGCAGTCCCAAATCGACGGCTGTCAGTTTTTTAGGCTCGGCTATTAAACAGGCGCCTTGTTGTACATCTTCACCGATTTTTCTGATATTTTGCTGCGCTCGCGTGTCGGCCGGAAAATGTATGCATTGTCCCTGAACCTGCACCTGTTCCTGCATAACGACGGAATCGGCTTGTTCCGGCACCACTGCGCCGGTAAAAATCCTGACGCATTGGCCGGGTTGCATCTGCCCCTGAAACGGCCGTCCGGCCCAGGAAGTTCCGGCCAAAACCAGTGTGAATGCCTGTCCATCAGCCCTGTCCACACTGGCAAAAGCATAACCATCCATTGCCGCGTTTCGGTCATAGGGAATGTTGATCGGTGAATAAACCGGTTCTGCCAGCACTCGTCCCAAGGCATTTTTTAACGATACTTGTTCTGTGCTGTTGACTGGCTTTACAGCCGACTTAATTCTGTCCAGCGCGTCGCCTATAGATAATAGTGCTCTGGGTTCTTGGCTGCAGGCATCAATCATGATTCTTCATTACATGGTTTCGGATAAAGGCAGCGATCATTTCGGGCCGGTTCAGTTCCAGTTGCGGCAAATAGTCCGGCACAACCAGCGCCGCATCTGTGGCTATCGCGATAATGTCCGGGTCGTTCGGGTAAAGCAATGGTTTTTCAAGCGAGGGGCGATGCAATTCAATTTTTGGAAAGCGTTCCGTCCTGAAGCCTTCGACCAGAATCAGATCCAGCTCGGATTGATCGAACTGCTTCAACTGATCGTCCAACCTCGGTTCCTGGGCCGGGGTAAACTCGGTGATAATCGCGCGCCGATACCGGGATACCAGCATGACCGGTGAAGCGCCGGCCTTCCTCAGCCGAAAGCTGTCTTTTCCAGGCTGGTCAATTTCGAAATCATGATGACTGTGCTTGATCAGGCCGATGCGCAAACCGGCTTGTTTTAACATGGGTATCAATTCAGTCAACAATGTGGTTTTGCCGGTTCCGCTGGCGGCAACAAAACCTAAAACCGGAATTCGGGCATTCTGCATATCAACCAAATTATTAGATTGTTATCATAAGATGTCATATTTTAAGGTATTATCTATTCAAATACTATGGATACGTGGCCGTGATCGTTAACGCAGTCTTGCGAAATTAACGGTCAGGTGTAGGCAAAAAGCTGGATCGAAAGCCATTACAACGGTCTTAATTCAGGAGCTAACCTTGATTCGAATTTTTCTGATTTTATTTATTATCATGCTCGCATTCTATTGGATGCGTCCATTTTTAAAAACATCACCTGAAGTATTGGCCCGTTACATCAAGGTCATACTGATGTCCATTGCCGGGCTTATCGTTGTTTTTTTAGCCGCAACAGGACGCTTAAACTGGCTTTTTGCTCTGGCAGGTGTGTTTATCGCCTTTATGCTCCGATTGATGCCGGTATTATTACGGTATGCCCCCTATTTGCACCGATTATGGTCGGAATTTATCGCTGCAAAACAACACACCTCGCAACGGCAGAACAAAACTAGCTCACCTAAAGGCAGTATGTCTATTGAAGAAGCTTATGAAATATTAGGTTTGAAAATAGGCGCGTCGGAGTCTGAAATTATTGCCGCGCATCGCAAATTGATGCAGAAAATGCATCCCGACCGTGGCGGATCGGATTATTTGGCTGCAAAAATTAATCTGGCTAAAAAGATTTTGTTAAAAAAATAACCCAGCTATGACCTCCTCTTTTGCAAAGCTTATTTTTCTTGCCGTGCTGTCGGCTTTATTGAATGGCTGCACATCTACATCTATCAACCCCGACTACGCGCCAGTCAGCCCCCATTATCCAGAACCGCCAAAAGATGAGACGAAATATTATCAGGTAAAAAAAGGCGATACTTTGTACGCAATAAGCTTGATTTATGATTTGGATTATCGGCAATTAGCGCAATGGAACCGGATTGCCCCGCCCTATACGATAGAAATAGGCCAAAAAATAAGACTCTCTGAACCGAACGCAGGAAACACTCCCACTCCTATATATGATCACTCGGATGCAGGAACACAAAAGAAGGCAAAACAGTACATTGCGGCCGCAACGGCAACCAATAGAACCAGCGCTCAGAAAAACGCCACTATTTCATTAAATGCCAGACCTAATCTAAGCTACAGGCCTGTCTATAAAATCCCCACGATCAATAATCCCCCTGCAAAAACCGGAAGTAGTCCACAAAAAAAATCAATTATTTCAATTGATAATACAACCATGTTAAAGTTAAACTTTCAATGGCCGATAAAAGGAAAGATTTTAAAATCTTTTTCTCAAGACGATAACAAAGGCATTGATATAGCGGCTGCAATGGGGCAGAACGTGAGCGCGGCTGAAGGCGGCAAAGTTGTATATAGCGGACAAGGCCTGATTGGCTACGGTAATTTGCTGATCATCAAGCACAACGATTTGTATTTAAGTGCTTATGCAAATAACAGCCAACTGCTTGTTACAGAAGGATATATCGTAGAAAAAGGCGAGGTTATTGCCAAAGTTGGGCAAGCAGGATCAAACAAAACGTCGCTGCATTTTGAAATAAGAAAAAACGGAAAACCGGTGAACCCACTCGATCTTTTACCGGGAAAATAATAAAACCATTTCGGCTGGGGCCGACCAACACGAGGTTATCATGAAAGCAGAATTAGTTGAGCTATTGGACGATGATGTTTGCGTATTATTTGATGACGACTTGCCTTTTGACGATGAACTCCAAACAGATACCGCTATCGCTAGTGAGGCATTGGATATTGATGAGATAATTACTATCGACTCTCGCGAAGATAAGAGCATGGATGCGACGCGAGTTTATTTGAATGAGCTGGCTCGTTCACAATTATTGACCGCTGATCAGGAAAAAATCTACGGTTCCAGAGCCTTAAGGGGCGATGAGGCTGCCCGCAAGATAATGATCGAAAGTAATTTACGCCTGGTCGTTAAAATTTCCCGTCGTTACCTGAACCGAGGCCTACCCTTACTGGATTTGATTGAAGAAGGCAATCTTGGCTTGATGCGCGCCGTTGAAAAATTTGATCCTGAAAGAGGCTTTAGGTTTTCAACCTATGCGACCTGGTGGATCAGGCAAACGATTGAGCGGGCTATCATGAATCAGACGCGAACCATTCGTTTGCCGATTCATATCGTTAAAGAAATGAATACCTATCTTAAAGCCCAACGCCATCTGTCACAATTACTCGATCATGAACCCAATGCCGAAGATATAGCCGGACATTTGGACATACCAGTTACTAAAGTTGAAAAAATGCTCAAACTCAATGAACGCGTTACATCCATTGATATACCGGGCGGCAAGGATTTTGACAAACCTTTAGTTGAATCGATTTCTGATGGAGAGAGCTTATCGCCTGCCGAAAAAATACAGGAAGACGGCATTAGAAATAATATGGCCAAATGGATTTTTCAGCTTCCTGAAAAACAACGTGAAGTTATTTGCCGTCGTTATGGACTGTGCGGTTATGAAGGCTCAACGCTTGAACAAGTTGCCCAGGAACTGGGCGTAACCAGGGAGCGTGTTAGACAGATTCAAATGGATGCCTTAAAGAGAATGAAAGAAATTCTGGAATTTAACGGCTATTCTTCCGAAGCCATTTTTAATTGATGTTGTGCTTATCACCAAAAACGACTGCATGAGCGATTGTTAAAAAGCCAATCCGCCCATGCAGTCGTGTAATATCTGCATTTACCACATCGTTACTGATTATAGGGATGCTGTATCAGACAAAGAGTAGATAGACTGTTTGCGGAGATCAACATAAAAACAAAAGCGCGATACCACTACGTCCCTTCACTCTATTTACACCTTAACCAAACTCACGGCGTTACCGGCACCCGACAAAGGCATTTTGTAGCGGCCAGTCCCTGTAATTAAAAACCTGGCCTTGTTCCCGAACCGTACCGCAAGCGCTGAGCGATACTTCGGCAATAACCCATTGCACGGTATTAAGCTTGCCCTCCGCCAGAATGCCGTTATCCGGAAAACCTCGATCCACAGGCGTATAAACAGCCGCCGCACCAATATTAACATCCACCGCTTCAGACCACGGCGCATTGCCTACCAGCGTGGATTGAACGACATAACACTGGTTTTCCAAAGCTCTTGCCTGGCAGCCTATTTTAACGCGATGGTATCCGGCCACAGTGTCAGTGCAACTGGGCACTAAAATCAGATTCGCTCCGGCTTCAACCTGCTTTCTGGCCAACATCGGAAATTCGCTGTCATAACAGATATTAATAGCGATTTTCCCGTACTCGGTTTCAAAACACCTTAATTCCTCGCCTTTCTGAATCAGCCATTGCTCGTTTTCAAAGCGGGTCATCATCAACTTTTCCTGATAATCAAACTGACCATCCGGCATAAACAGGTACGCCCGGTTCCGGTAAGCACCGGACTCCATTTGTACCGGAAATGTGCCCGCTTGAATGATGCATTGATATTTTTTGGCCAATCCGCGGAACAAATCCAGATAATCGTCATGCAAGGACTGCATCGCGGCCAGTTGCTTGCTTAATGATGAATAGACTTCCTTGCCGAATAGCGAGGCCAGTTCCATGCTGGCATACTCGGGAAACAGCAATATTTTCGCGTCCTGCTCCGAGGCTTCAATAACCCAGCGTTCAGCTTTTTCTTGATACTGCTGCCAGCTTTCCAGGAAACTGATGTCGTACTGAGCGCTTGCAATTTTAATGTTCATGTTTCAACCAGAAAGTCATAGGTTTAGGCGTTTCATCCACATCATCCAGATCTTTCCAGACATAGGTTGTGTTAAGCTCAGGGTGCTTGACGTAACCGCGTTTGGTCCAGAATTGATCCAATGGCACATAGTCGGCCGGTCGCCTCGGGTGATCTGCCGGCCGTTGTACACAACAAAAACAAATGTATTTGAAGCCGCCCAAGTCTTGCGCATGAGCTTCCCGCTCCTCAAAAAACCGAACGCCAATCCCCAGCCCGCGATAGTTCTTGTCCAGCACCGATTCACTGCAATAAAAAACTTCGTCGAGATTGTAGCCATGCTCAATAAACGGCTTCTTCAACTCATCGGTTTCGTATTTCATCGGGATAGCTGTCGAGGCACCAACCACTTTATCGCCATCAAATGCAATGACAATAACGCTTTCCGGGCAATCGATATAAGTCTGTAGATATTTTTTTTCATACTCGATATTCCCGTCATATAAATACGGAAACTCCCGGAATACTTGAATTCTAAGCCGGGCGAGTTCAGGGATAAATTGTTCCAGAGCAGGACCACTGCATCTTTCGATACGAATATTTTTAGCCATAACATTACATAAGCAAAAAGAGGCGCATTTTAGCTGAATGCGGGTATTTTGCGTAACTTAAAGTCGTAAAAAATTGTGCCATCCCATACCAAAAGCTGTCCGTGTTATTAGTAAGCCAATTATGAGACAATGTAACAATGAGTTACCCGGCGATTTTTTACGCCTTTTTTAATTATCTTGTGTTGTTCATTTATGAAAATTGCTTCATTCGTTGTATTGGTTGTTTTGCTTAATGGTTTGTTGAGTTGGTCAAACAACTTACCTCAAGATGTAGGTCCGGACGTTCCATCAGGAAAACTCAACAGTCTGTCGTTCGCGCCTTATCGGGAAGATCAAGGACCGTTAGACAAAAAATTCCCTACCCCCGAACAAATCGACGAAGACTTGCATCTAATGGGCGAGAAAACCCATTCCATTCGCACGTATGCAAGCGCGGAAGGCAGCATGCCGCTCATTCCGGCGCTGGCCAGAAAACACGGCTTGACCATGATTCAAGGCGCATGGCTGGGCTCTTTAAAAATCGACAATAAAATCGAAACCGCCGAACTGATCCGTTCCGCTAACGAGAATCCCGATGTAGTCAAACGGGTTATCGTCGGCAATGAAGTATTGCTGCGCGGCGACTTAAAGCCCGAACAACTGGTCGAATACATACGAGAAGTCAAACGCTCGATCAAACAACCGGTTTCTTATGCCGACGTCTGGTCGATGTATATGAAATATCCCGAGCTGATCAAGGAAGTCGATTTTATTACGATTCATATTTTGCCTTACTGGGAAGACGAGCCCATTACCGTTGACGAAGCGCCGGCGCATATCGAGCGCATTTTCAAGCAAGTACAGAAAGAAGCCGATGCGATTGCTCCCGGCAAACCCATACTGATCGGTGAATCCGGCTGGCCGGGCGAAGGCCGTCAACGCGGCTGGTCGGTACCGAGCGTGGTCAATGAAGCAAAATTCATCCGCGCCTTAATCAAAGTCGCCAATGAAAACGGCTTCGATTACAACATTGTCGAAGCCTTTAACCAATCATGGAAAAGCGAACTTGAAGGCGTGGTCGGGGCAAACTGGGGACTTTATTCGGTTGACCGTAAAGAGGTGTTTCCTTTAACCGGCCCGGTCTACGAAAACCCCAATTGGCTTAAAAGCCTTATCGCGTCAACGGCGCTTTTCCTGGTTATCGCCGCATATTACTGGAAACCGTTGCAGTCATTATCCTCGTCGCGTACTGCGTTCTTTTTACTATTTGCGCAACTACTCGCCTGGCTGTTAGTCAACATGGCCGAGAGCCTGTGGTATACCAGCTATAGCGATTGGCAACGTTTACAGACGCTGTTAACCGTGGGCTTGAACGCCATCCTGGCCGGCTTGATATTGCATCGCGGCCATGGCCTGTTAGCTCATAATGCGGCTAACCTGAAATTCGGCGCATGGATCTACACGCTCTATATCATCTTTGCCGGATATGCTATTTATAAAACGTTTGGCCTGGCGTTAAATGGACGTTATATCAGCTTTCCTTCGGTAGCTGTTTACATCCCGGTTGTGGGCATGTTCGGCTTAATGGCCATCAGGTATATTACTGAACGGTCACTAAAAGCCGTTGAGATTAACCATCTGGCTGGACATCAAAACAGCAAAGCCGATCATAACAAGATAATAGGTTATGCTTTGCTGGCCTTAGGCATGACCCTGATTATCTGGGAAACCAAAGCCTTCGTGGTAAGCCGCGACTTTGTCCTGGCCTACCCTAACATTGGCGAAAGAATCGGCGTGGCTTTTATATTTTCAGTGACCAATTACCAGCTGATAATGTGGCTAATATGTCTGGCTGTTCTCGCGTTGCCGCTTCTGGCCTGCGACAATAAAACCGGCAAACCATTAAAATAAGGAGTTATACCCCAAGGATGGGGACCAATTACATAGAAGTACTACGCTGTGCATGCCCCCCTTACCGGACTGCATAACCGTCGCCAGTTTAACGATATTCCAAGCTATGAAATCGGTCGTTCCGAGCGGCATAAGCATGAGTTGTCGATGAAAACGTAAGCCGTGCACTACGCGAAATGGCTATCACATCCGCGCAAGGCAATCGGTTTCATTTGACTGTTTCCATAGGCGTGAGCAGCTATCCAGGTGATGGCTTAACCATAGACACCCTGTTGGAGGGCGTCGATATCGCCATGTACAAAGCAAGGATATGGGTAAAGACAGCGTCTGTAGCTTTGACGCAACGGAGACGCGTATCAGCATTCGCGAGACGCGCGATCATGCGGAAAACCTGCGCGAAGCCTTAAAGGAAGGGCGTATTGTTCCCTATTACCAGTCGATTGTTGACTGCCAAACCGGCGAACTTTACGCCTTTGAAACGCTGGCCCGGCTTAAATCCCCAACGGGAGAGACAACTTCGGCGGCAATGTTTATCAAAACCATTGATAAATATGGCATGGCCCGTGAACTCGACCTCGCTACGATCAATAACTCTTTTGCCGCTAAACGCGCTGGCATGGAGGCCAATCGTCCGGAAGCCAATGCGAAAGTTTTCATCAATTTATCGGTACAGGAAATTCAAGGCCGTGGCATTTTAGGTTAAGCCGAAGAACTCTGCCAAAACCTGGAACTCCCTCCCGAAAGCATTGTCTTTGAATTGCTGGAACGCGATGCAATTGGCGATATGACCAATATGCGCCGGTTTCTCGCCAATTTGCGCCGCAAAGGCTTTGCTTTTGCCTTGGACGATTTTGGTACCGGTTATAATTCGTTCCATTATTTGCGCGAATTGCATTTTGAGTACGTCAAAATTGATGGCGCGTTTGTGCGCAACATACTGAACTCTAAAGTGGATTACGCCCTGGTCCACAACCTGTCCCGGTTATGCCAGGACATCGGCATTCTCACCGTTGCCGAATTAGTCGAAAACCAGGAAATTTGGGAGGCACTCAAAGATATGGGCATCAATTACGCCCAAGGCTATCACATCGGTATGCCGATGCCGGAAATGAAGTAGCCTTTCAGCCCTTAATTGAAGCTCTACAGGGACTCAAAAACATGAGTCCTACGGAATTCATGATCCAGTAGTTCTAAAGCGGCGGCAGCCTCCGCAAGTCCCTGCTCTGCTGCCTTACGATACAAAACAGCAGCCTGTTTGCTGTTCTTTGCCACACCGACGCCATTTGCATACATGTCGCCCAGATTGTATTGAGCGTGTACATCGCCCTGTTCAGACGCCTTGCTGTACCAGGTTTTGCAACAATCGCCATTATCCGTTGCGCTTTATGGGTTGCATGATCTCTTTCCTGCCTGTTGATCCATCGATCATGCTCGGCTCTTTTATCGGGATCCGATAAAACCGCATAAGCCTCATTGATGATTTTCATTATCCGAAGCGCTTCTTCATGCCCTCCAGCGTATTTATCCGGATGATAATTTTGGCAGAGTACCTTATAGGCGGCTTTGATAACATTTAAAGGCGCATTACGCGCCACATTTAAGTTGTCATAATGGGTTTTAAATTTAGCCATGCAGCTTAATGTAGGCTATTACGCCTGACGATCAATCAACAAGCTTGATCCCGCTTTTATCAATGGTGATTAATTGCTGTTTATATAATGCGCCGATAGCCTGTTTAAACACTTTCTTACTAACCCCGAATGCGGCATAAATAGCTTCCGGTGGGCTTTTGTCGCTGAGCATCAACACGCCATTATTGGCTTTCAGCTTAGCCATAATATTATCGGTCAGTGACACGACTTTACCGTATCCCGGCTGATGCAGACTAAGATCAATTTTAAGATCTTCCCGAACCTGCTTAATATAGCCCTCCATTTTCTGTCCTTTTCTGACGGGCTGGAATAACTCGTTTTCGTATAGCATGCCCCAATGGCTGTTGTTGATGATGGCTTTAACGCCCAAATCAGATCTATCGGCGATGATCAAAGACACTTTCTGGTCGACTTCAAAATCGACCGATTCATCGCTGAGAAATTTATCAATCTTGGTGGTCGCCGCAATACGGTTTTTGTCATCGAGAAACACCTTAACCAGATAAGATCGCCCTACTTCCATCTCATGGTGTTGTTCACTAAACGGAACCAGTAAATCTTTGGGCAGTCCCCAGTCCAGAAACGCCCCCACATAATTCAGCGATACGACTTTCAGCCATGCTATATCCCCCACCTCGGCTAACGGCTTTTTGGCGGTAGCAGCCAAGTGCCCTTCCGAATCCACGTAAACAAAGACATCCAAGGTATCGTCGACCTGACAGGTTGCCGGCAGCTTGCTATCCGCCAGCAACACTTTTTTTCCCGAGATGCTGTCGGCAAGATAAACATCGGCACCTTGTTGTTTAACTACTTTCAGCTTATTGATTTTGCCGATATTTATCATAATTTCTTAACTGGATTTGGGGTTTATAAAACTTCGCGAAAACGATGCCTGCAGTAACTTTTAGCATCGTTCGCGGTAAATTATTCAACATCAACTGGTAATCAAAAACCTCACTGCATCCAGTCTTAGCTGAGCTGCCTGAATATTTTCATGCGCCAGCATAGTCATATCCTTTAACTGCTCGATTTCTTCGGCCCTGATGGTCGGATTCACTTTTTTCAGCCTGACCAAGCGCTTGATTTCATTACTTAACGATTCCAGCATGGCTTGGGTCGCCTGATCGACTAGCTGCTGCATTTCGGCTTTGGCTTTTTGCTCGGCCACGCCCAAGATATTGATCAGGTGCGGCCGCTGGCTGTTCAAGAATGCAATGATCTTGTGTTTATCGAACTTAATGCCGGCTTCAACCAGATCGCGGTGATCGACGTCCACAGTTAAATCCTTTTGGTTCTGATCGATCAACACCCGAACCGGCGTGTGAGGCAAGAATCTTCCGATTTGCAATTCGGCAGGTGCGCTGCACTCGACAATGAACAAACACTCCAACAGAAACTGCCCGGCTTTAAGGTCACTATGTTTGATCACGCTGATCGCGGCGTTGCCGGTTTCACTGGACAGCACCATATCCATCGATGCAGTAACCACCGGATGCTCCCAAGTCATGAACTGCATATCTTCCCGCGCCAGGGCAATCTGCCGGTCAACGGTGAAAGTCAAACCGTCTTCAGTCAAACCGGGGAAATGCGAAACGCGTAAATGGTCGCTGGGACGGACGATAAAGCAATCAGGCGAATGGAATTCGGTGTCCACACCATAGCATTCAAAGACATCTTCCATATAAGGCCAGAGTACGCCTTCTTTCTCGTAGCTATTCAACTGGGCAATCAGCTCATCGGCCAATTCCTTGCGGCAGGAATTCAACTCCAACAATTGATCGCGGCCGTTATGCATTTCCGTTTCAAGTTCCACACTGAGTGACCGGGTCTTGGCGATAAGCGCATCAATAGCGGCTGGGCTTCTGCTATCCAAAACAGCCGCCAACTCATCGCGCAATCTATCCGCAACCCGTTGAGCGGACGAACTGTTGCTGGCAAACGCGTTCAGGCCTTCATCATACCAGCGGTACAACACTTCATTATCGGTATGCTCCAGGTACGGCACATGAATCTGAATCACATGTTTCTGCCCGATGCGGTCAAGACGGCCTATGCGTTGCTGCAATAAATCGGGGTTATTCGGCAAATCCATCAAGATTAAATGATGCACAAATTGAAAGTTTCTGCCTTCACTGCCAATCTCGGAACATATCAATAACCGTGCCGCACTGTCCGGGTCGGCGAAAAAAGCCGCCGCTCGGTCGCGCTCGATAATGCTCATGCCTTCATGAAAAACGGCCGAGGCAATTCCGGCGCGGTTTTTCAGAGTTTGCTCCAAATCAATCGCGGTTTGCGCCTGTTTACAGATCACCAAGGCTTTATCGCCAGACAGTTGCTTGACCATGTTCACCAGCCACAGAAAACGCGGATCTTGTTGCCAATCATCGGTATTGGACTGACCAGTCAACGCATAGCCGTAACGTTCCCGCTCGGGAAAACCCTGCACAGTTTGCCGTGAGTTTCTAAATAAAATTCGCCCGGTGCCATGATGATCCAGCAGCACGGTAATCAACGCGTCGCGCGCCGCTGCCGATTTTTCAGGGTCGTTCGCCGCACCTGCTCCCGGCAGGTCTGCGGCATACACACCATCCCTGGCGATCGCCGCGCCAGTTCCTGACTGGCCAGCGGCATACACACCATCCCTGGCGATAAGATTCTTTAATAAACCGTCGACATTGTCATCTTTCAACAGCGCGGTTAAATGTTGCTGCGCCTGTTCATCCAGCGGTTCATCCGCAAGCAACAATTTGGCCGCATTGGCCACCGGCTCAAATAACCGTTCTTCTTCGACAAAAGCTGCAAAGCTGTAAAACCGGTCAGGATCGAGCAATCTTAATCGTGCGAAATGACTCTCCTTACCCAATTGTTCAGGAGTCGCCGTCAATAAGATCAGGCTGGGAGAAACCCGGCCGAGTTGCTCGACAAACAGATAGTCCGGACTGGGCGCTTGCTCGCTCCATTCCAGATGGTGCGCTTCGTCGACAATCACCATGTCCCAACCCGCCTCTATGGCTTGCTGCCGGCGACGCGGATATTTTGAAAAAAAGCCTTGGCTGCATAAAATCAATTGTTCGCTTAAAAACGGGTTTTCGGCAGCGTCATCATTCGTTTCGCCTTCAGCAACCATATCGTCTTCGGCATAAGTATCAAGACAACGCGCCTCGTCAAAAATGCTAAATCGCAGATTGAAGCGTCGGAGCATTTCCACCAGCCACTGATGCAGCAATGTTTCCGGCACAATAATCAAGACCCGTTTGCTCAAGCCGTTAATCAGCCGATGGTGCAAAATCAAACCGGCTTCTATGGTTTTACCCAAGCCGACCTCATCGGCCAGCATGATCCGTGGCGCCGACCGGTTAGCCGATTCATGCGCAATAAACAGCTGATGCGGAATAAGCGAAGCACGACCGCCTAATAAGCCCTTAACCGGAGACTGCTGATGCTGTTGCAGTCTGCGCCAGGTTTCATACCGCAGCAAAAACCAGGCAGTCGGATCAACTTGCCCGATAAACAACCGATCCTGAGGTTTATTAAATTGAATATGATGATTCAGTTCCACCTCATCGAGTTCGACTTCCTGCCCATCCTCGTCTTTGCCTGTATAAGTAATCAAGCCGCCGTTCTCGGTTAAACCGGTAACGGTCACTTTATATTCATCAATCGACTCGATAACGTCGCCTACCGAAAATCGGACGCGCGTTAACGGTGCGTTGTCTTGCGCATACATGCGCTTTTCGTCACAGGCCAAGAAAAGTACCGTGACTCTCTTGTGCGCCACATCAAGAATAAGACCTAAGCCGAGTTCAGACTCGGTGTTACTAATCCAGCGTTGGCCGGGGATAAACTGTTCCATTTATTAAAATGCCATTAAGATTGGGTAAATACTGGTTCAAATGCGCTAATATTATAAGCGACACGGCGGAATTATTCCGGCAATTAATCGGTAGGTATTGTGTGGCTCTAGAACAGGCTGGAACGCCTATTAAACGATTCTATTTATTAAGCAGCCATTAAGGTTAACGCGAATAATATGATTCCAAAGTTAATGACTGGCCGACTTACCTTTGCCGGACTCAACATAGAAGTAAATAAAGCAATTATTTAAGGAAGAAACCCATGAAAAAATCGTTTTTTTTAAGTCCGCTGTTTGTATTTGCAATCATTTATTCATCTGCATCCAATGCATCTGGGGGGGAAGGTCATGGTCACGGTTACGCTAAAGGACATCACAAACATCATCATTCCGAAGATGCAGGATATTATCCGGAGCCGCCTCGGCATTCAAATCACCAAGATCCCCGCTCACATCAAGGCTTGGCCGGGGGCGTTGTAGGTAGCGTATTAGGTTATGAACTGGGTAATGGTAATCCTCTTGCCACCGGATTGGGAGCTGCCGCCGGCTCATATGTCGGCAACGGAGTCGCTGGAAGACACTAACTCGATTTGATTTAAACTTGATTTTTGTTAACTCAACAACAAACCAAATAATTTAGAGAGAAAATCACATGAAAAAGTATCTTTTTTTGATTCAATTAGCTGCAGCTGCAATGCTGTTTTCACCCCTATCATACGCTGACCATCATCATGGTTGGGGGCATGGTCATGGCCACGGCTGGGGGCATCACCATCACCACCATCATGACCATGACTATTATCCTCCCCAAGTTAACTATTACCCGGCGCCGCAAATTAATTACTATCCGCAACCCCAAGTTAATTATTATCAGCGGCAAGCACAGTATTCGCCTGATCCAAGGTCACACCAAGGATTGGCTGGAGGCGTGATAGGCAGTGTTTTTGGCTATGAACTGGGTAGCGGCGATCCTCTTGCTACCGGATTGGGCGCCGCCGCCGGCTCTTTTCTGGGCAATGGAATGGCCAGATAATACTTCAAATCTTCTGTGAAGCATTTGCATAATTAAACAAGCAACAAGAGGATTTAGCATTAGTTTAGGCTGAATCCTCTTGCCTTATCCGCCTCCACCCAACTTCTAAAGCTCCTCGTTAAACGGCCCAAATCCTTCTAAACCTGATCCACAAAGGCTCAACTTTCGATTCAATCTTCAGCTCTGCTTTTGAGTGGCCAGTGATAACCACTACATACCGAAAAGAACGTAACTGCTGATGACAGCCACACCGATTAAAGCCAGTTTGATTTTATTGCCCAAAGACTGTTCCTGCCAGTAATAAAGCAGGCTTGATTTCTTCCATGATATATAGACCATCAAACTATTTTTACAACGCTTATAAAAAGACGGCACTCTCTTCCCTACAGTATAGACCCCATAGAGAATGACAGACAATAACACATAAAAAACAATAACCTGTGTTTGGTGCAGGTCGGTATGAAAAAGATGTTCGATGAGATGATCGAGAACGGACTCGATAAACTCAAACGTAAGATGGCTGAGCTCAAGCAAATGCTCAAACAAGAAATGAAGTACTGAAAACAACAAGCCGAATACGACATCCGGCGCTACGATAGCGGTAACAGCAGCCGCCAACAGTAATCCTCTGACCCAATTTTTCTGCAATCGCTTTTTATCCACATAGGCCGTTAACAATTCCCTGTCGGCATTTTTCATATTAGTAAAGTGAACACCAACCAGATAAGGATACTGATTTTCGTAAAGGTTGCTGTTCTTGCAGTAAATCACCTTACAATAAGCCATGATGACTGCCATGCCGGATAACAGCAGCATCTTGATCAGCAGATAATCGCCTTCTTGGAGCGCTTCTTCACTAGTAAAAGCGATGCCGCTTGCACTGATATTAACGTTAAAGGCCGCATTTTCCTTATATTGCGAGTCCTGCGTACTGAAACCCGGCAGACTTTCCTTCGGATTGGGTAATAGCTGTGCCGAATCCAGCGATGCCTTCTCAGTATCTGAAATGTTCTCGAAAAGAGGATTCGGTTCGGTCGCCAGTTTTTCGTCTATTTTCTTGTAAAACAGATTCACTTCGTCATAAATTCGGAAAGAAGCTCTCCGATTTTTATCACTCGCCATGCCGACCTTATCCATAATCTACAACCTCTAAACTTTTTATTGTCCGGATTTGATTATACTTCTCAGACTTTACACAACCATAAGCCGGATCATTCTGTGGTGCTCTTGTCTAACACGACAAGACTTTAACCGACCCAAACCCTGGCATTTCTGAACAAACGCATCCATGCGCCGTATTCATCCCAGTCATCCGGATGCCATGAATTTTGCAAGGTTCTGAAACAACGCTCCGGGTGCGGCATCATAATAGTAAATCGTCCGTCTGTTGTGGTCAGACCGGTTATACCGAACGGCGAACCATTCGGATTGGCAGGAAATTCGGTAGTCAATTCCCCATAATTATCGACATAGCACAACGCAACCGCGCCCGCTTCAAGCGCAACCGCAGGGTCTCCGGCAAATTCAGCGCGCCCTTCGCCATGCGCTATAGCAACCGGCATCCGGGAACCTTCCATACCGGCAAACAGGATGGACGGCGATTTTTGCACTTCAACCAACGCCACCCGCGCTTCGAATTGCTCCGAGTTGTTGCGCATAAAACGCGGCCAATGTTCAGCGCCGGGAATGATGTCTTTTAATCCCGACATCATCTGGCAACCGTTACAAACGCCCAAGCCGAAAGTATCCGGACGTCGGAAAAATGCAGCGAACTCATCACGGCAGCGCGGATTGAACAGAATCGATTTTGCCCAGCCGCCGCCTGCGCCCAGTACGTCGCCATAAGAAAAACCGCCGCAGGCCACCAAGCCTGTGAAATCAGCCAAACTCACCCGGCCATGAATAATGTCGCTCATATGAACGTCAATGCTGGTGAATCCGGCGCGGTCAAACGCCGCCGCCATTTCGACATGGCCGTTAACGCCCTGCTCCCGCAGTATCGCAACTTTAGGTCTGACTGCATTTTTAAACTGTTCTGTCACATTGTCGTTGACATCAAAAGTCAACGCGACATTCAAACCGGGATCGGCATCGTCGCTAATGCGCTCAAACTGTTGCTGCGCGCATTCCGGATTGTCACGCAAAGCCTGCATTCTGTAGCTAAGTTCAGACCAAACGGTCTGCAATTCGGGCCGGCCGGCTGAATAGATAAGCTCGCCGGCATGGCGAATGATCAGTTGCTGCTCATCGTCTATAACTTTGCCGATCACATACGAGCAATCGATCAGGGCCGAGTGCTTCAATAGATCCACAACATCTTTGCAATCGCTCTGCCGCACTTGTATAACAGCGCCCAATTCTTCATTAAACAATGCCGCCAGCACATCTTCGCCCAAGCAATCGAGCGTCAGGGTCACGCCCAACCTGCTCGCAAACATCATTTCGGCAACCGTAGCCAACAAACCGCCATCGGAACGATCATGGTAGCTGAGCAATTTATGCTGTGCGTTGAGTGTTTGTATGGTATCGAAAAAAGCTTTCAACAAGCTTGCATTATCCAAGTCGGGGCTTTCGTTGCCGAGCTGGTTGTAAACTTGCGCCAGCACCGAGCCGCCCAAACGATTTTTACCGGCCCCCAAGTCGATCAGAATCAAGGCGCTGTCTTCATCGGGCACACAGCGCAGTTGCGGAGTCAGGGTAAGGCCAATATCGGCAACCGGCGCAAACGCGGTAATGACCAGCGACAACGGCGCGGTCATGGTTTTGTCTTCCCACACCGTAAGCATCGACAAGGAATCCTTGCCCACCGGTATCGCGATACCCAGCGCCGGACACAACTCCATGCCCACCGCTTTGACGGTGTCGAACAATGCCGCGTCCTCGCCTTGGTAACCGGCTGCGGCCATCCAGTTGGCGGACAATTTGATTTTTTTCAATGAATCGATGTGGGCGGCGGCAATATTGGTGATGGCTTCGCCTATCGCCATACGGCCGGATGCCGGCGCATCGATCACCGCAATCGGTGAACGCTCGCCCATCGCCATCGCTTCACCGGTCACGGAATGAAAGCCGACGGCGGTGACCGCAACATCGGCCACCGGCACTTGCCAAGGTCCGACCATTTGATCCCGTGCAACCAAACCGGTGACCGAGCGGTCGCCGATATGAATCAGAAAGCTTTTATCGGCGACAGCCGGGAATGCCAAGACTCGTTTGATCGCTTCGTCCAGCATAATGCCGCTTAAATCCAGCGCCTGAGTATTGGCCGGAACATGCTCGACATTGCGATGCAGCTTCGGTGACTTACCGAACAACACCGACATCGGAATATCGACCGGCTTATCGCCGAGCAACTCGTCGTTCAGCAATAAATGCTCTTCTTCAGTCGCCTCGCCGATCACCGCAAACAAGCAATGTTCGCGTTCGCAAAAAGCGGTAAACAGTTCCAGCGATTCGGGTTTAATCGCAACGACATAGCGTTCCTGCGCTTCATTGCACCAGATTTGCATCGGCGACATGCCTATGTCGGCGTTTTGCACTTTGCGCAATTCAAAGCGGCCGCCGCGCTCGCAGTCATGAATAATTTCCGGTACCGCGTTGGACAAACCGCCCGCGCCAATATCATGGATGGACACAATCGGCGTGTCATCGCCCATCGAATTACAATGATTAATCACTTCCTGGCAACGGCGTTCCATTTCGGGGTTTTCCCGTTGCACTGAGGCAAAATCCAAATCTTCCGAACCTGCGCCGGAAGCTTGGGATGAAGCCGCGCCGCCGCCCAAGCCAATCAGCATGGCTGGACCGCCCAAGATGATGATCAACGAACCAGCAGGAATCGAATGTTTTTTAACCAGCATCGGCCGGATATTACCCAAACCGCCTGCGATCATGATCGGTTTGTGATAGCCCCGGAACTCATTGTCCTTACCTGGAACCGCTTGCTCGAAGCTGCGGAAATAACCGGTCAGGTTGGGTCTGCCGAATTCATTATTAAACGCCGCGCCACCCAAAGGACCTTCCAGCATGATATTCAATGCAGAAGCGATACGTTCCGGCTTACCGTTATCCACTTCCCAAGGCTGGGGAAAACCTGGAACTTTCAAATGCGACACCGAAAACCCGGTTAAACCGGCTTTAGGCGCAGAACCGCGGCCGGTCGCACCTTCGTCGCGAATTTCACCGCCGGAGCCCGTTGCCGCCCCCGGATAAGGTGAAATCGCGGTAGGATGATTATGGGTTTCGACTTTCATCAGCAAATGCGCGTCTTCTTCGACATAAGCGTATTCACCGGTCTGGGCATTGCGTATAAAAACCTGTTCGGTTGACCCTGTCATGACCGAGGCATTATCGCTGTAAGCCGTCAAAATACCTTCCGGGCTTTTTGCCGCGGTATTGCGGATCATTTTAAATAGGGTTTGCGCCTGCTCTACGCCATCTATGGTCCAGTCGGCATTAAAAATCTTGTGCCGGCAATGTTCCGAATTGGCCTGGGCAAACATCATCAATTCAACATCGGTCGGGTTTCTGCCCAACGCTTGAAAGCTCTCAGTCAGATAATCGATTTCATCATCCGATAAAGCCAAACCCAGCTCTGTGTTGGCGCTAACCAGCGCATCACGGCCCTGTTCGATAATTGCTACGCTCTGTAGCGGTTTAGGCTGATGATGAGCAAATAATTCAGGATCGCTATCGCCGTCCACAACGCTTTGAGTCATCCGGTCATGCAATAAGGCTTTTACGGAAGCCGGCAACGGCTGATTAACATCCAGCGTGTATTCAATACCCCGTTCGATGCGATTAACCGCAGACAACCCGCAGCGTTGGGCAATTTCGGTCGCCTTGCTGGACCACGGTGAAATCGTGCCCGAGCGCGGCACAACCAACAGACGCTGCCCCTGAACATCATCGCCTGATAGCCTGGAACCGTATGCCAGCAACTGCTTTAAAATTTCGGCTTGGCTATCATCCAAATTATTGTCAACATCCACAAAGTGAATGAACCGTGCCGAGACGGCCTTGATAGCGGGTTCTATAGTTTGAAGCTCAGCCAGCAGTTTATTAATGCGAAAGACAGAAAGCGCGGAAGTTCCAGAGATTTTTAACATGTGTAAAAAGATATAAAAGGTACAGTATGCGAGGATGAGGTGCATATAACTTGCACCTTATTCCTCATGTATTATTTAGCCAAATCAGCCTTAATAGTGTCGTGCAAAAGCGTCAACAAACTCAAGCTGGCCTCGTCAGCTATCGGTTTTTGTTCCTTGTCCAGGATAACAACATCGGTCTGTTGACTGTCGTTTTCTATCAATTTGAGAACATACTCTTGTTCATTGGCTTCAAATCCTTTGAAAAAAAACACGACCTCGTCCCAAATACCTCCATCTTCCACTTCCTTGCTGTTTGGATCATATAGAACATGAAACCGTCCTTCTTCCTGATTGCGACTAGTTACTTCCATAAACTGCCGGCTTAGTGCTTTGCCAACCATTCGCCATGCTGTTAAAGGGGGGGCACTGATACGTAATCGCTTTGTTCCCTGATCAGCATTAACCAGTGCAACTTGAATTAATTTCCGTTCTACCGTCGGAGCCGGCTCAGCTGCCGGCTCAGCGGGGGCAGTATTTGCAGCTTCGGCAGCAGGAGCAACGGGAGCGTTTGTGATTGAACCGCCTGCAAGATCGGGCGGAATCGTCAAGGGTGGAATTTCAGTCGTAAACTGATAATCTTTTTCTTTATCCGGGAATAAATTTTTTATATATGAGCAGGCCGATAAATTGGCCGAAGCAATAACGATAACAAGCGCCCTGACTGTAATTTTCATAATACGTATTAAATAACTTCGGCCTGACGCATGGCGTCACGAACCGCATCAAAGCAATCTTCGGTCAACCAGGTCAACGGTAAACGTATGCCCTTGCCCATCAAACCCATTTCAGCAACAGCCCATTTTACCGGAATCGGATTTGACTGAATAAACAGGTTCTTGTGTAACGCGGCTAATTTTTTGTCAATCTCTAACGAGGTTTCATCATGGCCTGTTATCGCCAGCATAATCATTTCATGCACCAGTTTTGGCGCGACATTGCCCGTTACCGTAATGCTTCCATTGCCGCCCAGCAGGCAGAACTCGCGACTGGTCGCATCGTCGCCGGTATAAATTGCAAAATCGTCACCCGTCAAATCACGAATGGTTTTAACTCTGGACAGGTCGCCGGTCGCCTCTTTAACGCCGACAATATTTTTCAAATGAGACAGACGGCCGACGGTTTCCGGCAGCATATCGCAAGCGGTGCGCCCCGGCACATTGTATAAAATCTGGGGAATGTCGACGGCCTCGCTAATGGCCTTGTAATGAAGATATAAGCCTTCCTGAGTAGGCTTATTGTAATAAGGCGTCACAATCAGGCAGGCATCAGCTCCAGCTTCTTTAGCTAAGCGAGTCAGATTGATCGCTTCGGTAGTCGAATTTGCACCGGTTCCGGCAATCACCGGTATTCTGCCGCCGACATATTCGACAACAGACTTGATAACATCGCAATGTTCATGCTCATCCAGCGTCGCCGACTCACCTGTAGTGCCGACCGCGACCAAAGCGTCCGTGCCTTCCGCTATATGAAATTCCACCAGCCTTTTCAAGCTTTCCTTATCCACCGCACCGCTTTCATCCATCGGTGTTACTAAAGCTACGATACTACCTTGAATCATGAAGTCTCTCGATCAGAATTAATACAGTTACAAAACTGACGGCATTATAACAAGCAAACAAGTAAAACTCAGCTTGATACGTAATTTTACTAATATTGGTAACAATTCATCCCAGCATTAATCCAAAAAATAGGGATAAAGACTCCAAGTATTTTTTGCAACGGTTGAAGTCATTGAACTTCTGCTCTTGGATGAGTGGTTTCAAAGCGATTTTAAGTCAGATCACCGAGCAAAGCCGGAGTAACTTAACCGTTTTTTTTCTCTTTTGAACCAATTGTTTTCAAAAAAACGGTCTCAAAATCATCTTTAGGCTTCAATACCATACCCATCTGAAATGAAAATAATCTTTTCGATAGAGCAATCAACCATTTGTTTACTGTAAGAAGATGGCGACTCATCGAGTTGTTCCCGAATGCCAAAGGAAAAGGTACCGGAATGCCATTTTGAGTTTCAACAACAAATCCTGATTGTTCCACTAATCGTCTTAGAGAGGAAAAGGTAAATAGTCGTTTGTGGGTTTTATCCAAAATACCATGACTGCCATATTCAAAATGGCCTAAAAATAACATCAAGCGCATAATAACAAAGGCAATATTAGGGGTTGTTATAATGATACGTGTATCAGTCCCTTTGACCTGTTGGAACATGTTTTCCATGAATTCCTCTGGACTATCCAAATGCTCGACTATATCCAATAGCAAAATGGCATCACAATGAGTTTTGGGCCAGATTTTTTTCCATCCAATATCACGATTCAAATTTATCTGAGTAAAACTGGCAAACGGTGCTAAATCTGTAGGCGTGTAACTATCCACCCCATGCACCATACAGCCACGAGATTGTAATGTACGGGCTATATAACCTTCGCCGCAACCTACATCCAGTAGGGTCTCACCGTCTGAGACCAAGGATAGTGCAAACGTGTGGCTGCTATCAAAGGAGCTTTTATTCTGATAATGCACGTGCTTGTCTTTGCCCCCCTCATACGCAGATGATGATTCATAGTCAAACTTACGATGGTAAAAAACCCCGTAACGCTGCATCCTGGACTGTAGACAGGATTTTAAAATAGCAACTCCATAACGAAAATTATCCACATGACAAATTTCATCGCCATAATAGGTCGGAATGGCTATTTCAGTAGTATTAATATTTTGATTAATTATCTGAATGATGATATCGGTATCAAAATCAAACCAATCTGAATTGTAAAGAAAAGGAATGCGCTTTAATGCAGAGACGGAATAAGCACGATAACCTGTATGAAACTCGCTAAATTGGCTACCGAGAATCGCATTTTGTATCGCAGTCAGTAAAATATTGGCCGTAAACTTATAAGCGGGCATCCCGCCCGTGAGCGCATTTTTTTTAATCGCCATTCTTGAGCCGAATACTACTTCAGCCGTTTGTTCTGCCAGCGGTTTTATAATCTGGAGAAGTAACTCTGGGGCATATTGTCCGTCCCCATGTAATAACACGACCGCATCATATTTATTTTTCAATGCATAGGTGTACCCTATTTTCTGATTGCCGCCGTATCCTTGATTAGATGGAGTTCGAAGTATAGTAATTTGCCGATTATTACGTTCACAATAATCGTTGCAAACCTGCCATGTCGAATCACTGGAAAAATCATCAATGACTAATATATCGCAATGATAGGGTTTACCGTTCCAAATGGCTTCTGGAATGCGGTCTAATACAGTGGTAATATGCCGTTCCGCATTATAGGCAACGATTAAAATTAAAGTGCGATATTGAGTATCAGACATGAATTCTATTAGGCGATTAAAGATTAACGAACGTTTATTACCAAGTATTGCTCTGTTAAGTATATTTCTTGGCGGTCTATGGGTACGGGTAATGGGAGTTAACGAATATTATTATAACCCAGATGAAATGGAATTTTTGATTATCGCCAAGGGAGAAACATTAGGAGAAGTCTGGCGCCGAGGCCTGGCAGAATTACACCCACCGTTAGCGCATTTTATTCGTCATTATCTGTTAATGATTACATCTGATGCTTTCCATCAGAAGTTGTTTTCCATTGCGGCAGGAATGGTGTCAATAATCGGCATGTATCGCATAGGACTTCAGTTGCGCGGAAGATTTTTGGGATTATTCTGTGCATCGTGCATAGCATTTTTACCAGTTGCCGTTTCTACTTCCATCACCATTCGAAACTACGCTTTTTTTATGGCGTTTTTATCATGGGCACTCTACTATTTCATACGCTATCAAACGCAGGAAAAACGTTCGGATTTACTCTATTTTAACTCGTTACTGTTTCTTGCCTCAGCGACACACTTTACCGGTTTTTTAGTGGCGGCAGCTTGCGGGATATCCGGAGGATTACGTTTGGCTTCAGCTAAATGCTGGAATCATCTTGCTTTGCTCTGCGTTTCTTTTCTGCCTTTGCTGCTGCTCGGACTCTTTCTTTATTTTCATTATCTTGCCCCTGGGACTGCCGGTCCGATGTGGAATCGCTTGATAATAGAAACCGTTCGAGCACCTAGTGATTTTTCAAGTAGGCTCCTTGCAACATCTATTGGAATATTTGGCTATTTTTCTCCATTATTGAAATTAGTTGCACAAAAATCCGATATTGATCAATTTATATTACTATTCAGTACCTTGTTGCTTTTCGTTGTGTATATCAAAGGTTTACTTAGAATGCACTTGGAAAAGCCAGTTACCTATACTCTTATGCCAGTCATATGGGGGATAGCAATATTTGCTGCATTGGCAAATTTATATCCGTTTTTATCTGGTAGACATATGTATTACTTTCTACCCTTTTTTATTCTTCCTTTAGGCTATGAGTTGGAATATTTTTTTCGCAGCCTACCTTATCAGCGTTTTGCACAATATTGTGCGGTTACAGTAATTATTTTGACGGTACTTTTTTTTAAAAAACACGAGATTTATCTAAAATATTTTGAGGAGTTTCCCTTAAAACAAAATAATTTTAATGCCGGACAGCAATTCTTGGATCAACATTTACAACCTAACGACGTAATTGTTACTGAGCGTAATGCCGCTTATTTTTATTTTCCATACGATAAAGATGCCGGAAAAACACCTTATGATAGTTACGCCGATGTGGCTTATCATCATAAAACAACAGTTCTTGCGCCGTTTGACCCGCCGTTTAAACCACATTCCAGCTGGGAACCCTTCCGTGATAATTTAAAGTCGCGGCTTGACTCAAAAATTACAACACCTGAAAGTAATGTTTGGTTTGTGATGTATGGTTGGAAAAATACAGAAATAGATCATTTAGTGAACTGCAATGCTATCAGGCCGCAAATTCACGACTATTTTAGTCGTGATGGCGTCTTAATTTTCAGTATTCAAGTAAATGCGCTCTCTCATTTCTTGAAAGAAAATGCCGCCTGGGAGTTTTGTTATTCTGACTACAAACCCCTTATCAGCGCTGAAACATTTAAGGCATATCCATCAATCAATGAAGCAACCAACTAGCCATTATCATTAATTGTTATGCCCTATCTCAGTATCGACTCTCTTTACTGATTTTGTGTATCATTTGAGTACAAAAACCTCATAGCCTTCAAAATTGGCTTTCCGCTCATAGCTCTTAGTTATCTGATCGTATAACGGTTTTGCCCAATTGCGAAAACGCGATATTTCCGTTTGATTGATATCCCAGTCATCAATAATTATTATCCTCGGCTTTATGTCAATAATCTTTCTTCCCATGTCATCCATCCATTCAGGGCGCAGAATCAAAAAGGAATCATCGACATAAAGATACTTCTGAAAGGTTGGCCGATCCGCAAGAAAGTTGAATCCCGGACAATAAGGAAAACACAGAACGAATTCTCCAGGTTTAGATTCCTCTTTGACTATTGAGGTTAAATGCTCTACCAGCTGAAAATGCTGTTGAGGCAGGTACAAATCGACGCCCTTGTCCATCTTCAGCCGGACAATATCCTGTTGGAAAAATTTAGGACCATCCGGGTTGTAAATGAAAAAAACCATTATGTAGGTACTATAAAAGGCGGCCAAAAACAAAGACGACCAATGCCTGATAAATTCGATATTTTTGTTTTGGCTAGTGTTCCTGGACAGGATAAAAAGAAAATAAGCCATCAGAACCAGAAAACCTGGCAGAAACCCAGCCAAATGCCAAATATCCGGGCGCCATACGAAAAATTGCGGAAAACTGGAAATAGCGCCAAGTAAAATCATCAAAAGATAAATGCGCTCGGATATAAAATCTCTAACCCTGTTTTTGGATTGTCGAGCAAAGAAATCAACAACCATGAAGATGAAAACTACCAGCAACATAACAATAGGGGCATAAGTCAGAAAAATCAGCCCCTTGTTAATCCACCCAACATGAAAAAAAGAAAGCAAACTAGGCCTGGGCAACAAGCTGCCTGCAACCGAGGCACCATCGGACGTTTCGAGAAAGAAGCGCTGCTGAATTTTCCCAACCAATTGCTCTGCAAACATGGTGTATTGATGTAAAAATTCTTCCCAATAGCCCTGGGTTTTCGCTTCTATTGCAAAAGGCAAAGCTACAATAGCAGCAACGAAAGCGACACCCACGATACGCGCGAATAGCACCTGAAGCGTTTCTAGAATAGACTCTCCGCGCATCAACGCCTGTAAAGCCAGCAGTCCTTGATATAACAGAAATAGAAAAGTATAGGCAGTTGCGATATCACCACGAATTAAATAGGCAACCCCCAGATAAGCGCCATTAAAAACCAAAGCCAACCAGGGATTTATCCTTGGCTTAAGAGTACCGGCATCGTACAAAAGGAGAACGTAAAGACCAGATATAACCAGAAACGGAATGTAGGTTTGATAAATACACCCCGGAAACAACAATACAGGCATTGCCGATAAGAATGCCAGAAGACGGTTAGCGGTCAGACGCATCATTAGGGCATGCGCAAATAATGCAGATGCTAATCCAATCCCCAAAAAAAGGATTCTTACCAGGTAAAATTTGACCCCAAACACCTTAAACAGAAATACAATTGGCAGATACCAGAATATGCCGTACCCAATCTCTACATCAATATAAGGTTTCTCGCCATTGAACATTTTCTCGGCTATTAACGCAACCGAACCCTCGTCGCCCCAACTGAAACCATAATTATAAAAGGAACCGTAGTAGATAATTCCGATAACGGTCAACGACAAGAAGACCAGAAAAGAACTATAACGTTCAATAAATCTCTGATACGTCAAAAGCCTTAATAATTTTACCCATGCCATTTACTATCCAGTATTTTGTTTTGTTTTTTTAGGTGCCAAATAACGAGATGGCGTAGCGCGTAGATTATATACCTGAATAAGTTAGCTCTATTTGAAGCGAAAACAACTTTAACGCTGCGCTTAGATTAGAAAAGAACCGCTGAAGGTTTCGAGGTGCCCTATAGTCAATAACTAAAATATGCCTAATATAATAATTAATACCCATAAATACCTGAAAGCAAGGAATATACAGCAAATTCTTTGTCAAATTTATCAAATGGATAAGTTAATATGCGATTCATGTTTTTTTACTAATATCGACAGAAGCTGATGTAACGCCGCGAAATAATTCTAAAAGCCCACCAATGAGCGCGCCTGTTAATGAGATGCTAAAAACCGCTAATGATAAGACAATTGATTTTTCGACCGGCACGCCTTGTAATGACAGGGTTCCAGCGAGTATCCCTTCCCGGACGCCGATTCCCCCGATACTTATGGGAAGTAATACAGCGAGAGAGACAAGACCAAAAATCCAACACCAATCGGCAAATACCACTTCTATCCCGAGGTTTTTAGCTATAAGTATATTGAGTGTGACACTAATCAGTTGAAAAAGTATACCAAGGAAGAATACATAGATCAGATTAAGTGGATGAGAAAGATAACTTCTCCAAGCATCAAAAAGTCTGAAGACTCGTAATACAAAAGGATCGAATCGAGGCCATCGATCAGCAGTTTTTATAAGTAGTGTAGAGCAAATCCCATGAACAAATGGAATTTTTATAAAAAAAAGACTAATAAAAAGAAATAGTATAAGCAGACTAACAGATAATGAAACTTGCGTAGGAACTTGATGATTGGACGCAATAAGTCCTCCCATGGCGACTGCCAACAACCCAATCAACCCTGTCAATTTATCAATTAATACTGAAGCTGCAACGGCTTCTGCGTATTTGTGACCTTTACCCAAACGATAAGCTTTAATAATTTCACCTGAAACTTGCCCAGGCAGAACAACAGAATAAAAATGCCCTATAAAAGACAGAATCAAGAGCCTTGTATATTGAACTCCAGGCAAAAGGACACTCCATTTATACGAAGCGACTAGTATTGCAATAATAAAAAGTATAGAACAACCCAATAATGTAGATATAGAAATACTACCAAGACATAATAAGAGTTTATCCGTATCAGTTTTCCACGCTAAAGTAGATAAAAGTAAAATCCCTGAAGTAAACTTGAGAGCATATATTGAACGTGTTTTCAAGCAAGTAATCCTGCAAAGAGCTAAGTCAATGCCACCAAGACTGTCGTCACTCATCCACAGCAGAGATCGAAATTGGTGGTTAAATACCTATTAATCCTTATGAGAGCGAAAGCGTAACAAGCGAGCTGGTACACCAACGACAATTGCATAAGGATCTATAGGTCCTGTTACCACTGCCCCAGCGCCCACAATGGCGCCATCACCGATTGTTACACCATCTAGAATCGTTACGCCTGTGCCAATCCATACATCATTTCCGATAGAGACTCCTTGTCCTCTATGGCCCTGTTTACATATAGGGATATCTATAAGATCAGTAACGTGTTCACCGGCCGTTATATAACTAAGAGGTCCAATCATAACATTGTTGCCAATAACAATTTTAGTGTGAGCGACCAATACACTCCCTACCCCAATACTCACAAATTGTCCGAGCTTGATAATCGAAGCAGGTAACGGTCCAGTAGAAAGTGTAACATTACGTTCAAGTAGACAGTTATGCCCAACTTCAATCCCTTCGGCTTGTGGATAACAGTCTAGACATGCCCCTTCGTCAATACGAACAGCATCTCCAATTCGAATCCGATCAATTCCGCGGAATCGAACACCTGGAGAAAGAATCAACTTTGATGCCCGCCTCGTGAAAATCATTTTCTGGAATACTCGACGCAAAAAATAACCAGCAGCCCCATTGAGGTCGGCTAGGAACATCATCCAAAGTTCGTATTTTAAAAGCCGCAATAAATCACCTTGACCAATGGTGCGGGCGAGATATTCGGAGGCTGAGGAGCCATGAGGACTAACCCCATCACGACGTGTTAGAGGATCATTTAACAAGGAGCAGCCCTTTGCTTATTAGTTCATCCGAAACTTTATCGGAAAGGTCAACCGGCGATTGAGTTCTTATCCATGGTATCAGGTCGCAAATTCCTTCCTTTAAACTTACGACGGGTTTATAGCCTAACTTAACTCTGCTGCGTTGAAGGTCCGCATAACAACTTAAGATGTCGCCTATTCGATGGCGCACGGAAAGGGTGTAGGCGCCGGGACAGCCCATTGCGTCACAAATAGTTTTTGCAATAAACTCCAAGGACATAGTAATTCCACAGCCTACATTGAAGACAGAGTATAGCTCATCGGGGTTCTCATATTCCAAGGCTAAAAGATTAGCCTGGACCACATCACTAACATGTACGAAATCGCGTTGCGGTATTCCTTCTTCATAGACCGTGATAGGCTTGCCCATCAACAACCGAGTGCAAAACGTGGCAATGACCCCAGTATATGGATTTGATAACGCCTGCCGAGGCCCATAGACGTTAAAATAACGCAAAACTACTATTTGCATACCATGAGTCGTCCCCATTAGGCGGCAGATGTCTTCCTGAAACCTCTTAGTCTGGGCATAAATAGAAGTCGGGAGAATTGCCGCCTCCTCGTCAGTTGGAATGCTTATAACTGACTGTCCACAAATAGAACATTTCATTGACCAGTCTGCACGCACCAAAAAATCGAGATGACGTGCAGTTGGAAAAACAATGCCATCCTGGGGGCATAAATATGCACCCTCACCGTAAACTGCCCTGGAAGAGGCAAGGATTACCTTCTGAATCGAATTCTTATTTTCGGCAATGACTTCCCATAGAACACCCGTACCAGTCACATTAACATCAAAATATCGAGCAATTTCATACTGTGATTGCCCCACCCCGGTTTCAGCAGCTAGGTGATAGATCACATCTATTCCTTCTAGGGCTTTCTCAATAATTTTTCGTTCACGTATATCTCCTCGTATAGCTTCTATTTCTGGGGATAGATATTGAGGAAAATTTGCATCTGAACCGTGAATCTGCGGGTGCAAATTGTCTAAAATTCTAACCTGATGTCCCTTCTTAATGAGTGCATCAGCAGTATGTGATCCGATAAATCCAGCTCCTCCTGTAATCAGTATCTTACTCATTGCTCAAGTACTCGCGCATATGCATTGCACATTGCTGTTTTCAAATTTAAAGAATCATAACGTTTTTGCGCTTCTGCTAAAGCGTTACTCTGCAACATTGCTCGCAACTTCTCGTTTTCAATGAGTTGTAACAATGCTTCTGTCATGCTTGCTGATGTAGGCGGAATAAGCCATCCAGTTTTTTTGTGTTCTATTACCGTGTTAATTCCCTCCATATCTGATCCAATGATAGCTTTGCCCGCCATCATATAGATTGGTAGTTTGCCAGGAACATTATGACCGTATGTACGTGGAACTAATGCAATATCAGAAATGGCAAGATAATGCGGCAGGCGTTCAAATGGTTCATTATCCACAAGAAAAACGTTTCTACTCATTTGTTTAACTCGATCTATATAAGGTCCAATAGGACGACCGAATAGAATCAAAATAGTGTTTGGATATCGATCAAGTACTTTAGGAAATGCATCAAGAGTAAGATCAACGCCTTGATAAGGCATTAATTCGCCCGTATATATTATTACAGTATTATTTCTGTTTTTGTAAGTAAGCAATAATTCAAGGTCCGGTTCTTCTATCAAGTAATTCTCTAGCGGTACATCTTCTACGACTACGACATCTTCTACAGAAATACCTTTTTTAGTGTAATTTTCTTTTCGCATGATTGATTGAGCTATAACAAGATCGACACTCCGTTCGATAGCGTCTTCAATCCATTGAAAAATATGGTAGAACCATGACTTAATGGGAAACAGACCTCCGGCAGCCATTTCCTCAGCCAGTGTTCCATGAGCATTGTATAGTGCCGGTTTACGAAAAATCAGCCTTGCAGCTAAGGCAATTAGAGCCCCTTCATGGAGATGTCCATCGACCAGTTTTATGTTATGTCGAGGAATAAGTCGAAGCACTAAGAAAAATAAAAATATATCACTGATTACCTTTCCTATACTGGCTCCTGAAGATTTTGTCAGGTCGAATGGTAGGCAAGGAATGCGGTGAATTGAGAAAGGGTAGTCCCCGGCACGTCCTTGATGAAAGGTTGCCACATGAACGTCATACTGTTCCGACATTAAAGAGGCTAATCGCTCGATGCGAATAGGCGTCCCCCTATCTAAAGGAAAAGCACATGGTGCGACTACTAAAATAGAAATTTTCTTTTTCATAATTCGCAAATCAGCATGTTGAAAATATAAACGACTGTAGTTAGTAACGGCAGATGATTGATTGCTTAATGTCTAGCAGAATAGCTTGGTTTTTTACTAATAGCCTGAAGCACGGAAGAAGATCTATATATTCTGTCAAAAATTACCTGAATAGGAAACAATGCCAATCCGATTAGGCCCGTATTCTGAATATTAATACCTAGCTTATATCCCAAGCTTCTTCCAATTAATGGTGTATTATCAAGAGTTATAGAAACTTCAGTATATGACTTTAATAGGAGACATAGACTTGATGAATTATAGTGAAACAAGTGACGGGGGAGATAGTAGCCGGAATAAAATTTACCAAAAACTCTTGCCCATACTGATTCGCTGTTCGGAACCTCAATAATTAAATATCCACCTGGCTTTAGAAGACTATAAAATAAGCTGAGTTTCTCAACTGGATCATAAGAATGTTCTAAAACATGGCGACAAATTATTACTTCATAGGTATTTTTATCTTTTACAATTTTCTCATTGGACAAGTAATTTATAGTTAACTGACTTTTTAATATATCGGGTGAAGCCTCGTGAAAATCAGTCGCAACAAGCTGTAAAGAAGGGTTAAACTTTTTAACCTCATTTATAAAAAAACCATCTCCGCAACCATAATCAAGAACTAATTTACTGCCAGAAAGAATGTTCACTGGGAGTGTTTTTAAAAAACGTTGGACTGAAAAAGCTCTTAGCTTATCAATTAAAGGAGTCGACCTCACAAAGTCCGGCGTTGCTCGATCCGCATACAGTTTTGGTATCTCTGACAGTAGTGGCTTTGGATTTGTAAACTTCAGCTTGCATTCATTACATATATCAACATTGTAAGCACCTGAATCAGTCTCATAATCATACCCATTGAGAAATGTTTCAATTCTATCGCTTTTACAAACTGGGCAGTTACAGAGCTTTTCAGAATTAATAATATTCACATAATCCACCATTTTTTCTGCCTTAAAATCCACATTGCCCACAGCGCAAATTTATTATCTGTCTTACCTTTTTTATGATCTCTTTCCATTTTCTCTGCATGTGCGTATCTAATGCAATTAATGCCAATATCATTAAGATTCAGGTTAAGTCTATTATCGAAAAACCATTTTCCAATCGGCACGCCAAATCCCTTTTTAGGTCGGCAGAGAATTTCCTTCGGCAATACCTCTTCCAGTGCGCGCTTGAGTAGATATTTAGTCTCACCATTACGGAACTTGTATTCCGCCGGAATGCGCCGAACAAAATTAACCAGATCAACATCCAGAAACGGCGCACGCACTTCCAACGAATGCATCATTGAAGCGCGGTCAACTTTGGTAAGTATGTCATCCTGCAAGTACAGTTTGGTGTAGAACTGCAAGGTCTTGTCGATCAAATTTTCTTGAGGACAAGTTTCCCATTGTGCGATGGCTTCGGCGTAGACTTCCTCTATATCCACCGGTTCCTGGAACAAATCAGCCAATTCATCAGGATCAAGCGGAGCCATCCAGATCGGACTCCAGTAGCGTGGGGCAAAACTGAGTCCACGTAAGGTTCGTTTAATCTTGAAATCCAGGCTCATGTTACGATGGGACACGGGCAAGCGGGCGAACATCAGGCGAATGGCCTGATGCATCGGCTTCGGAACCCAATCGTTGTAGAGTTTGGCCCACTTCAGAGCGCGAAAGGGATCATAGCCGGCGAACAGTTCATCAGCACCGTCGCCCCCCAAAGCTACGGTAACATGCTTGCGGGCAAATCCACATAAAAGGTAAGTAGGCAGCAATGAGCTATCGCCTATCGGTTCATCCAAGCGACAGGCAATTGAGGGTAATAGTTCCTTGGCTTTTTCCAGGGACAGCCATTCCAGGTGATGATGGGTCTTCAAATGGCTCGCTACGGCGTTGGCGTATTCGGATTCGTCGAAACTAGCCTCATCAAAGCCAATGCTGAATGTATTAAGCTTGCCCTCGCCCAATTCGCGAGCAGCAAAAGCCGAAATCGCCGAGGAATCAATGCCTCCGCTCAGAAATGCCCCAATCGGCACATCCGAGATTAGTCTGCGCTTGACGGCCTTGCCGAGCAAATCACGCAACTCTTCCCCCCACACTTTCTCGGGGTGGACCGGGACGCTTTCGAATGGTTCGATCACAAACTCCCAGTATTGATTAACATCGATCCGCCCCGTCTTGAGGTCGAAACTCAATGAGTGACCCGCCGGAAGTTTGTAGATTTTGTCGTAAATGGAATACGGGGCCGGTATGTAACCGTAAGCAAAATATTTTTTCAGCGCCAGCCGAGAGACTGCGGGCTGGATAGCTGAATGTGCAGTAAGCGCGGTCAGCTCAGAAGCGAACGCGAACAAGCCGGGCTGCTGTGTGTAATAAAAGGGCTTTTTGCCGAATCGGTCGCGGCTGCAAAAAAGACGATGGTTCTCGCGATCATAAATCGTAAAGGCCCACATGCCGTTGAGCCGTTCCGTCAGCGATTCTGCCCAAACGCGGTAGCCGAGCAATAAAACCTCCGTGTCGGAATGGTCACTGATGAATACTTGGCCGAGTTTTTTCAGTTCCTCCCTAAGTTCGACGTGATTGTAGATTTCGCCGTTGAATACTATGCCCAGCGCTCCATCATTCGTCCACATCGGTTGCGCCCCGCCCGCAATGTCGAGAATGGATAGCCGCCTATGCCCAAGATAAAGCCCTTGTTCCTGATCGTGCCAAACCCCATCGGCGTCCGGCCCTCTAGAAGACTGGGCAAGACTCATTCGTCGGATATCATCCAGACCTCCCCTTCCAACAAAACCGGCAATGGCGCACATGGTTAGCGATTCCCCGCGGAAAATATTTTAGAACTACGGGAATCCTGCTTGAAATTTCGTGTTGCCTTTACGAGGTAAACATCCTTTTTTTGCGATTCATGATACGTTCGCATAACTAATTCCGCCAGCAAACCCATTAACAAGCAAATCACTCCCGTCAGGGCGGTAAAGACAAACATGAGCGGTAAGGGTGTTTGCACAAGTGAGGTGTTATCAAAAAACTTAAGGTATAAGGCCCAAACTGCGGCCAATCCACTGAGCAGCAAGCTCAACATACCGATACCGCCGAAAACATACATGGGCTTTTGTGCATAGCGGTCTAAAAATTTGACAACGGCTAAATCGAGCATCACTTTAACCACCCGTTCAAGCCCATATTTCGACTGACCGAACTTTCTAGGATAGTGGGCGACCGGTATTTCCGTTACTTTGGCGCCATACCAACTGGCATATATTGGGATGAAGCGATGCATTTCTCCGTAGAGTTTTATCTCCTTGATAATATCTTTGTTGTAGGCTTTGAGAGAACATCCGTAATCATGCAGGTGGACTCCTGAAATCTTTGAAATTATCCAGTTGGCGATTCGACTAGGTAGATTGCGACGCAAGGCATTGTCCTTACGGTTTTGTCTCCAACCTGAGCAAACATCATACCCCTCATCAAGCTTAGCTAGTAGCTTAGGAATATCTTCAGGATCGTTTTGCAGATCGGCGTCAATAGGAATGATCACATCGCCACTCGCATAGTCGATCCCCGCCATCATAGCAGCCGTTTGTCCATAATTGCGGCGAAAGTGAATAATTTCAGCAATTCTCATTATTAGCAAACACTTTATCCAAACTCAGACTTTGTAGGCTGAGCGGCTTGATTTTTCTGGGTATGGGACCAACCTTCCAACATAAAGTCGAGCAAGTGCTCCCAGCTATCAAAA
>Ga0208262_1000080_pt1 | contig 49172 bp, 40 predicted proteins | sample LakWasMet15_LOW5_2_FD_183863 | JGI IMG/M metagenome (GOLD analysis project Ga0208262, IMG submission 183863) | Freshwater sediment methanotrophic microbial communities from Lake Washington under simulated oxygen tension - Sediment Metagenome... | ecosystem: Environmental > Aquatic > Freshwater >... | reverse complement strand
AATCAAAAACGTTTTTTAGAAGCCTATTATAATAAAGAAAAAGGAATAGGGTATTCGCTAGCAAGAACTTCTATTCATAGCTGTGATTTTTCATCATCAAGTTATGCATACGTAGCTGAAGGAGATAAAGAGCTCTCCACTTTTTCAATTGAACATGATAAAAAATATAGAATTCCATTTATAAAAAAAGCAATTGAAACTGCCGGAGGAAAACTAACGCTGTATGCCAGTCCTTGGAGTCCGCCAGCATTTATGAAATCAAACAAAAGTATGTTAAACGGCGGTAAATTATTGCCAGAATTCTATCAATCGTGGGCAAACTATTATGCGAAATTCATCAAGTCTTATGAAGCCGAAGGAATTCCTATTTGGGGTTTAACCATACAAAATGAACCATTAGCCGTGCAAAGATGGGAATCTTGTATTTATACAGCAGAAGAGGAACGCGATTTTTTAAAAAATTATTTAGGACCAACATTAAAAAAAGAAGGTCTCGCCGATAAAAAAATTATTATTTGGGATCATAATAGGGATTTATTATTTCAAAGAGCCAATGTTATTTTAAACGACCCAAATGCAGCCGAATATGTTTGGGGAACTGGTTTTCACTGGTATGAAGATTGGAAAGATGGTATCCCAATGTATGATGCTGTTAAGTATGTTAGAGAATCCTATCCAGATAAACATTTAATTTTTACAGAAGGTTGTAATGAAAAATATAATTTGGAAAGAATTCAAAATGAAGATCCCAAATTAGCCGAACGCTATGGGAAATCAATGATTAACGATTTTAATAATGGAACTGAAGCTTGGACCGATTGGAACATTCTTTTGGATGAAACTGGCGGACCAAATCATGTTGGAAATCTTTGTTTTGCACCCGTACATGGCAATACTAAAACGGATGAACTTACCTATACCAATTCGTATTATTATATAGGTCATTTTTCAAAATTTATTCGTCCAGGTGCTAAAAGAATCGCAAGTGTTTCAAGCAGCAATGCTTTATTAACAACTGCATTCAAAAATACCGATGGAAGTCTGGCGATTGTTGTTATGAATACCAACGACAAAAATCTTGATTATAGTGTGACGCTACAATCAAAATCAGCTTATTTAAAAGCACTTCCACATTCAATACAAACGATTTTAATAAGTAACAACTAACAATAATAAGCAAATAGGGTTTCAATGGAAGTAAAGAATGGTAAAATAGAATGGGTAACTTTCGAAAACGAAAAGTTTTATAAAATTGCAAATAATGATGCTATGCGACCTTTTTTTATGAGCATCGTAAGCGATTCAAACCATTGGATGTTTATATCAAGTAATGGTGGATTAACGGCAGGTAGAAAAGACAGTGATAACGCATTGTTTCCTTATTACACCGATGATAAGTTAACAGAAAATGCCGAATTTACAGGTAGTAAAACTATTTTTCAAATTCATTCCAATTCCAAAACGCTTGTTTGGGAACCTTTTTCTATCAGACAAATGGGGGTTTATAAAACAACCCGAAATCTCTATAAAAACAAGTATGGAAATAAAATAGTTTTTGAAGAAATCAACGAAGATTTAAATCTAACCTATCGCTATCAATGGAATTCCAGTGATAAATTTGGGTTTGTTAAAAAAGCAACACTGCTAAATAATTCTCAAAATAATGTTGCCATTACCCTATTAGATGGAGTTCAAAATGTAATTCCAAATGGCGTTAACGAAGATTTACAAAGCAGTAAAAGTAATTTGGTAGACGCCTATAAAAAAAGCGAATTGCTTGCCAATGTTGGAATAGGAATTTTCTCTTTAAGTGCTATCATCGTTGATAAAGCCGAGCCAAGCGAATGCCTAAAAACAAATATTGTTTGGTCTTTTGGAATGGAATCGCCAACGTATTTAATTTCTTCTCTACAATTGGATGATTTTAGAAGAGGAAATCAAATCAAACAAGAAATAGATATTAAAGCCGAGAGAGGCGCTTACTTTATTAATGCTTCTATTAATTTAGAGGCAAATTCAGAAAAGAATTGGTTTTTTGTAGCCAATGTTAATCAGACGATTTCTAAAGTAACGGAGTTGGCTGAATTCATCAAAAAGGAAAAAGATTTGGTTACGCTTATTCAACAAGATGTTGAATTGGGAACCAAAAACCTAATTGCTTTAACCGCTTCTTCTGATGGATTGCAAATAACGCAAGACGAATTAACCAATACCCGACATTTTTCAAATACCCTTTTTAATATCATGAGAGGTGGTATTTTTGATGATGGCTACACTATCGAAAAACAGGATTTTATAAAATATTTTGAAAAAGCGAATAAGTCAGTTTTCAAAAACAATCAAGAGTTACTTACTTCTTTACCCGATTATTTTTCAGTTGAAGAGTTAAAAAATAAAGCAAACGGAATTGAAGACAGCAACTTTAAACGCCTTTGTTTTGAATATTTGCCGCTAAAATTCAGTCGTCGTCACGGAGATCCAAGCCGACCTTGGAATAAGTTTTCGATTAATACAAGAAGTGAAATAGACGGTTCTAAAATTTTAGATTACGAAGGGAACTGGAGAGATATCTTCCAAAACTGGGAAGCTTTAGCACATTCTTTTCCTGAATTTATTGAAAGCATGATTCAAAAATTTCTCAATGCTACCACTTTTGATGGATACAATCCGTATCGCGTGACCAAAGATGGTTTTGATTGGGAAGCCATAGAAGAGCATGACCCTTGGTCTTACATTGGCTATTGGGGCGATCACCAAATCATCTATTTACTTAAGTTTTTAGAGTTTATCGAGAATCATTATCCAAACCTTCTTGAAAAACGATTTACACAAAATATTTTTGTTTATGCCAATGTTCCGTATAAAATCAAAAGCTATCAGGATATACTTTTAAACCCAAAAGATACTATCGATTTTGACTATAAATTAGATGGAAAAATTAGAGAATTAAGAAAAGAAAGAGGTTCTGATGGAACGCTTATATTGGATAAAAACTCAAACATCTATCAAGTAAATTTAACAGAAAAATTACTGGTAACCCTTTTGGCAAAAGTTTCTAACTTTATTCCAGAAGGCGGAATATGGATGAACACACAACGCCCTGAATGGAACGACGCCAATAATGCTTTGGTTGGAAATGGTGTTTCGATGGTAACACTTTCCTACTTAAACAGATTCATCCTTTTTTATGAAAAAGTGATTGTAAAATCGGCTGTTGATACAATAGAATTGTCCGAGGAATTAGCTGATTTCTTTAATGAAGTTTTGGCCACACTTGTAAACAATAAACATTTACTTTCCAATAAAATTTCGGATAAAGACAGAAAAACCGTTTTAGATGGTCTCGGAAATGCAGGAAGTAAATACCGATTATCCATTTACAAAAACGGATTTAAAGGTTCCAAAAAAGCCATTTCTAAAAACGAACTTTTAGCATTTTTTGAAGTACTTAAAGCATTCTTAACGCATACTATTACCACAAACAAAAGAGCTGATAATATGTATCATGCTTATAACTTAATGACGGTTACCAATGACAACGAAATAGCAATTTCTTATCTACCAGAAATGCTTGAAGGACAAGTAGCGGTATTGAGTTCGGGAATGTTATCTCCTAAAGAAGCCTTAAGCGTTTTAGACGGTTTAAAAAGCAGTGCTTTGTTCAGAGAAGACCAATACAGTTATATTTTATATCCAAACAAAGAATTACCAAGATTTGATAAAAAGAATAACATCGCATCTGAAAAAGTGGCGCAATCACAATTGGTTATGCAATTGATACAAGATGGCAATACGCAAATTGTAGAAAAAGATGTATTAGGAAACTATCATTTTAATGGAAATTTCAATAACGCCAATGTTTTAAAAACAGCCTTATCCAATTTAGATCAAGCAAAGTATAAAACATTAGTTGAAAAAGATACGAATTTGCTTTTAGGAATGTATGAAGAAGTATTCAATCATAAAGCTTTCACCGGACGTTCAGGAACATTTTATGGATATGAAGGTTTGGGCTCTATTTATTGGCACATGGTTTCTAAATTGTTAGTGGCCGTTCAAGAAAATTGTTTGCTAGCCATAAATTCTAAAGAAGATGAAGTAACTATTGGCAAACTTTTAGACCATTATTACGAAATAAATGCTGGAATTGGCGTGCACAAATCACCCGAATTATATGGAGCCTTCCCAACTGATCCATATTCACATACGCCAGCAGGCAAAGGCGCGCAACAACCAGGAATGACAGGTCAAGTAAAAGAAGATATATTATGCCGAATAGGTGAAATTGGAGTTTTTGTTAAAGACGGAAAAATCATTTTTAATCCAAGATTATTAAGAAGAAATGAGTTCTTACATACACCTAGAACATTTAATTGGGTGACCAAAAATAATGAGGAAGCTCAAATTCAATTAGAGGCAAATTCATTATGCTTTACGTATTGTCAAATACCAATAATTTATAAGCTGACCGATAAAGAAAACTTGGAAGTTGTTTTTCAAAATAATGAATCCACTGTTTTTGAAAATTTAAGTTTAGATGAAGCAACTTCAAAACTAGTTTTTGAAAGAAAAAGCAATGTTAGTAAAATCATAGTGTCTTTAAAAAAGTAGCCTAATGAAAAACTTCCTAAATACATTTTTATTAATTCCAATAGTAGCAATAACTCTTGGATGTGGAAGTATGAAAGCTCAAAAAAAAGAAAGTAAAACGATGCCAAATACAAATCTTACTGCTGCCGATATATTAGGCAATCCCAATTATTTAGCAATATCTTTTGGAGGTTTAAGGCAAACTTCAAGAGATATACAACCTACAATTCCAGAACTTAAAGAAGACATGAAAATTCTTTCGGCTATGGGAATTAAAATATTGAGAACCTATAATGTTCATTTAAAGGAAATCGATAACCTTTTAGAAGCCATTCGTCAGCTAAAAAAAGAAGACCAAAACTTTGAAATGTATGTCATGTTAGGTGCTTGGATCGATTGCCAAAATGCATGGACAGATAAGGCTCCAAATCATGATATTGAAAGTGAGGCCAACGCTGTCGAAATTGCAAGAGCAGTTGAATTGGCAAATCAATATCCGGATATTGTAAAAATTATTGCCGTTGGAAACGAAGCTATGGTAAAATGGGCAACCAGTTATTTTGTGCAACCAGGTGTTATTTTGAAATGGGTAAACCATTTACAAGAACTTAAAAAATCGGGTAAATTATCCCAAGATTTATGGATAACCAGTTCCGATAATTTTGCTTCTTGGGGCGGAGGAGAAAGTCAATATCACGTACCAGATTTAGAAAAATTAATAAAAGCTGTAGATTATATTTCGATGCACACTTATCCTATGCACGACACGCATTACAATCCAGCATTTTGGGGAGTTCTTGCTAGTGAAAGCAATTTAACCGATGTAGAAAAGATTGACGCAGCAATGCTTCGTGCGAAAGACTATGCAATCTCACAATACGAAGGCGTATATAAATATATGAAAAGCCTAGGAGTTGATAAACCCATTCATATAGGAGAAACAGGATGGGCAAGTATGTCTAATGAGCATTATGGCAACGAAGGTTCTAAAGCAACAGACGAATACAAGGAAGGAGTTTATTATAAACACATGAGAGATTGGACAAATAAAGTGGGTATGTCTTGTTTTTACTTTGAAGCTTTTGATGAACAATGGAAAGATGCCAAAAATCCTTCAGGTTCTGAAAATCATTTTGGACTATTTACCTTAAACGGACAAGCAAAATATGCTTTATGGAACTTGGTTGATAAAAAAGTTTTCAAGGGATTATCAAGAAACGGGTATCCAATAACAAAAACCTACAATGGCAGTAAAGAAGAGTTGATGAAGAACGTCTTGGTTCCGAAATCGATTCATTAAATAATAGTATAAAAGAAATAATTATGAGTAACGAGATGAATGTTAGTAAAGCAAAAGTGCCTTTTGGACAAAAAATTGCCTTTGGGTTAGGTATGTTAGCTAACCAAATGTTCCCTGCAGCCCTAGGTATTTTTATGGTTGTATTAGTCGAAAATTTAGGTATGCCTACATGGATGTGGGGAATTACTTTTTTTCTGCCAAGAATATTAGACGCTTTTATTGACCCAATTATGGGTTTCATTTCTGATAATACTCGCTCCAAATGGGGAAGAAGAAGACAATATGTATTTATTGGAGCCATTATAATGGGAATTTCTTTTGTGGTTATGTGGCAATTATATAGAGAAAGCGGCATAGATTATAATTTCTACTATTTTCTAATATGGTCTATTGTATTTTATTTAGGACTATCCATTTTTAGTGTTCCTTTTGTGGCAATGGGTTATGAAATGAGTGATGATTTTCATGAAAGAACAAGTATTATGGCTATATCACAATGGATTGGTCAATGGGCTTGGGTAATAGCACCCTGGTTTTGGGTAGTGATGTATGATCCGAGTTGGTTTCCAAATGCAGATACTGCCACCAGAACTTTAGCTGTTTGGGTTGGAATTTCTTGCATGATATTGGCAATGATTCCTGCTATTTTTATTAAAAGTAAATCCACAATACAAGAAACCAGTTTTTCTCCATTAACTTTTAAAACAATGGGAGGAAGTTTAAAGGAAATTTTTTTAAGTTTTGTTGAAGCTTTTAAAAACAGTCCTTTCAGAAAACTTTGTATTGCCACATTCTTTATTTTTAATGCCTTTAATACTGTTGCGGGCTTTACTTTTTTTATAGTTGTTTACTATTTGTTTAATGGTAGTTCAACTGATGCTGGTATATGGCCGACACTTTTTGGATGTTTGGGCGCTTTATCAACCACTTTTGTTGTAATTCCGATAGTTTCTTGGATGTCAAAGAAAATGGAGAAAAAGAAAGCTTTTTTAGTTTGTCAAGGAATATCCATTTTTGGATATATTTTACTTTGGTTTCTCTTCATTCCAGGAAAACCTTATATGTTTATCTTCGCTTTACCATTCTTTTCTTTTGGTATCGGAAGTTTGTTTACTTTAATGATGTCTATGACAGCCGATGTTTGTGATATGGATGAATTGACATCTGGTAAACGTAGAGAAGGAATTTTTGGCGCTATTTACTGGTGGATGGTAAAATTTGGTTTTGCTATAGCTGGTTTGTTAACAGGTGTAATTATGTCTTTTGTGGATTTCCATCCCGGCGCAGCCACACAAACAGAAGGTGCAGTTACAGGTTTAAGGATTTTTTTCTCAGGAATTCCTATTTTAGGGACATTGATTGCCATGTGGGTAATGAGAAACTATGACCTGACAGAAGAGAAAGCAAGAGAAATTTCCAAAGAATTAGAGGCTAGAAAAGGACAAGTTACAACACAATCTTCAGCCTATGTTTCTGGAAAGTTAATTTCTTTACTTAAAAAAGAGGATACATTAAAAACCATAATTGGTAATGATTTAAGTTCAAAAAGTGAAACAGAAATTCAAATAGAATTCAACGAAGTTCTAAATGATGGACTACACGGTTTATGTTTTAGTCCTTATGTAGAAGGACAAAAAGCAGGTGATATTTTAACTGAAAATCAAATCAACAGACGACTTGATATAATTAGCCCTTATACAAAATGGATTAGAACCTTTTCCTGCTCTGAAGGGAACGAATTAATTCCGAAAATTGCTCATCAAAAAGGATTGCAAACACTAATTGGAGCATGGATTAGCAATGATAAAGAAAGAAATGAAAGAGAAATTAATTCACTGATTACTTTGGCAAATGAAGGTTTTGTTGGTATTGCGGCTATTGGAAATGAAGCATTGCATCGCCAAGAAATTTCAGAACAAGAGTTATTACAATATATCAAAAGAGTTAAAGATGCCATTCCAGATTCAATTCCAGTTGGATATGTAGATGCTTATTATCAGTTTCTCGACCGACCAGCATTGGTAAACGCCTGCGATGTTATCCTAGTAAATTGCTATCCTTTTTGGGAAGGAGCAGATGATAATCATGCCTTGTCTTATTTGAATACTATGTTTGAATTGACACAAAAGGTAGCCAATGGGAAAAAAGTAATCATCACTGAAACGGGTTGGCCAAGTATTGGAGAAAATGTTGAAGCAGCAGTTCCTTCTGATTTAAATGCTATGAAATATTTTATTTCAGTTCAAGAATGGGCAAATAATAATAACATTGAGCTCTTCTATTTTTCATCATTTGATGAATCTTGGAAAATAAATCAAGAAGGTGAAGTTGGCGCAGGATGGGGTATTTGGGATAAAAATGAAAATTTAAAATTTAAAAGTAAAGTAAGCTATGTCATATAGAAAAGACTATCAATCTTCAATTAACGAAACCAACTATACTCAAAACGCTGGCAATTATACCCATTATGAAAGTGTTGATTATAGTTCTTTTTCAACAGAAAAATTAGAACAGTTATGGAAAGATACTCTTGAAAAGGGGATTCACGGTCTATGTTTTAGTATGTATGAAGATGGTCAAAAACCAGGTGATATAATTTCTGAAGAACAAGTAAACAGAAGAATTCAAATTATAAAACCATATACAAAATGGGTACGCTCTTTTTCTTGCATTGAAGGCAATGAACATATTCCTAGAATAGCTAGTCAAAACGGACTTAAAACACTCGTAGGCGCTTGGTTGGGAAATGATTTAGAACTCAATGAGCTTGAAATAGAAGGATTAATTGCTTTAGCCAAAGAAGGTTGTGTGGATATAGCAGCTGTTGGAAATGAAGTGATGTATCGTGGCGATTTAACCGAAGAACAATTGCTAACGTATATAAATCGTGTTAAAGAAGCATTACCAAATATTCCTGTCGGATATGTTGATGCTTATTATGAGTTTTCACACCGACCTAGAATTGCAGAAGTATGTGATGTAATTTTATCGAATTGCTATCCTTATTGGGAAGGTTGTGATATCGATAATTCTTTAGCACACATGCAAGCTATGTTCGGACAAGCATCACACGCTGCCAACGGAAAAAAAGTCATCATTACCGAAACCGGATGGCCAAGCGAAGGCGGTAGCTTGAGAGGCGCCTTCTCATCTAGAGAAAATGCAATGAAATATTTTATCAATGCCCAACTTTGGTCAGCAAATGACAATATTGAGATGTTCTATTTCTCCTCTTTTGATGAATCATGGAAAGTAGGCGCAGAAGGAGATGTCGGTGCTTATTGGGGTTTATGGGATAAGGACGAAAAGTTAAAATACATCGAAGATTAATATATTAATTATATAACTTTCTCTTTATCATATTTAGGGAACAAATTTTATACTATTTACAATGAAAAAAAATACATTTTTTCAATTTTTCTTATTTGTTTCTCTAATAACGCAATACGGTTATTCTCAAGTTGACGTTGTTTATAGCAATTTAGTCTGGTCAGATGAGTTCAATACAAATGGACCAATAAATTCGACTAATTGGTTTCAACAAACTCAATTGCCTGCTGGCGGAAGTTGGTTTAGTAACGAAGTACAGCATTATACAAATCGTATTGAGAATTCCTATGTAAATGGGGGCTTATTAAATATCGTAGCTATAAAAGAAAATTTTACAGATCAAGGGATTACCAAACAATACACTTCAGCCCGATTAAATTCCAAGTTTGCTTTCAGATATGGACGTGTAGATGTAAGAGCTAAATTGCCAATCGATGCTGGTACATGGCCTGCAATATGGATGTTAGGGAAAAATATAAATGAAGATGGTGCTTATTTTGATGCAACATATGGTACGGCAAATTGGCCAGCTTGTGGCGAAATTGATATTATGGAGCATGGAATTTTTCCTTCTCAATCGGTTAATTATATTCAAGGAACTTTACATACTCCTTCCTCATTCGGAAATTCAGTAAACAATGGAGGAACTTTAGCTTCAGATTTGCAAAACAACTATCATATCTATTCTATGAATTGGTCTCCTTACCAAATATCATTTCTTCTGGACAATGTAGTTTATTACACCTACAATCCTGCAGTGAAAAATGCAAGCACTTGGCCTTTTAATGAAGAACAATACCTATTATTAAATGTTGCAATGGGAGGAACAGCAGGTACAATTTCGCCTAGTTTTACTCAAGCTTCGATGAATATTGACTATGTAAGAGTTTATCAAAATACTTTAGCGGATACTTCAAGTCCTACTAATTTTACAGCTACAATTGGTGCAGTTACAGGTTCTACAATAGAACTACTTTTAAATGCAACCGATAATTCTGGAACAGTAGCCTATACAATTATTTATGGCACTACAAACATTTCTTTTGCAAATCCTTCAGGTGTTCAAAAATCGGTAATCATTCCAAATTTATCACCAAATACTAATTATACTTTTGCAGTTTCTGCAAGCGATTTGGCTGGGAATGCCTACACAAATAATCCTATAATCCTTAATGCTACAACCACAGGGGTAATAGGATGTTCAGGAACAGACACGATTGCAACACAAGGTTCGTTCACAACGGGTTATAATTATTCATTTGAAACTATTGGTACTGATGTAAAAATTAATTTTGAAATGTTGGATACAGACAAAGTTGGTGTTGTAGCGTATTTGTGGAAACAAAGCCCTTTTGTAGAAACTCAAATGACCAATGTTTCTGGAAATATTTTTACCAAAACCATAACAGGACAAACCATTGGTTCAACAATAAGTTATGCCTGTAAATTTGCATATGCAGGAGGATTGTCTGTAACCAAATATTTTTCTTATGTTGTTGGTAATAATAATTGTTCTTTAGGGTTAGCCCCTTCATCCGAATTGGGACAATTTTCTTTTCAAAATCCAGCAAAAGATTATGTTTATATTGATTCAAAAATCGCTATTGATAAAGTTGAAATATATAATATGCTAGGTAATTTGGTCTCTTCAACCAGTGTAAACACGAATACGGTTGATATAAAAAATCTATCAAAAGAGGTCTATCTATTAGTTGTCTATTCTGGAACTCAAAGAAGCGTTAAGAAATTGATTATTAAATAAATGTAATTCATGTTTAAAAAGACAAGATTTTAATAGTTTCGATTTAGTTGTGTCAATGAAATAATTTTTTTATTGCTCTAAAACTGTTAAAGTTTCGTGTTTTATTTGCATGTTTAAATAAAATTATGTTAAATTTGGCTCATAGTTAACAATTAACAAACTCAAGCCTATAGGATAATATTACTTTTTAGAAAAAAAATTATTTTTTTTAACCCTACTAAAAGGTATACTTATGGCTCCTACACAAATCCCTGACGCTTTATTGGTAAAAAAATATGTAGCTGGCGACGAAAACGCTTTGGCTATATTAATAAAGAGGCACCAATCAAAAATTTTCGGTTTTATCTATTCTAAAATCTTAGACAGAGATTTAGCAGATGATATTTTTCAAGACACTTTCGTTAAAGTAATTAAAACTTTAAAATCCAACTCCTATAATGAAGAAGGAAAGTTCCTTCCATGGGTAATGCGAATTGCCAGCAATTTAATTATTGATCATTACAGAAGAAATAAAAAAATGCCAATGTTGAGAGAAACAGAAGAATTTTCAATTTTTTCTATCTTAAAAGATTGTTCTCCTAATGTTGAAAATGAAATGATAACCTCACAGGTGGAATTGGATTTGAAAAAAATCATACAAGAACTTCCCGAAGACCAACAAGAAGTATTGATGATGCGAATTTATCAAGACTTAAGTTTCAAAGAAATATCCGATTTAACAGGCGTTAGTATCAATACGGCGCTGGGTAGAATGCGATACGCTTTAATGAACATGCGTAAGGTTATTGAAAAAAATAATATTATTTTAAGTGCTTAAACAATAAATAGATGTGATGTTGCGTTATAGAATAAACAAACATTTTTCTATGGCAAAAATTTACTCTAAAAGAAAATTAGCATCTCAAAAATTGTTACCAAAAAAAGAAACCATTAGTTTTTTAATTGCATATTCAAAAGCATTGAATATCATAAAAGTAGGTAATTTGAACTTCGAAAATATTGCTAATTAAGGAAACATCCCGATAAATTTATCGGGATGTTTTTTTATAATATTCCTCCAAAACATTCTTCCTTCCAATAGTTTTGGTAATGATGTCTTTTTCAATGTCCCAGCCACGTGCTGGCGAATATTCTCGTCCATACCAAATTATCTGAAGATGTAATTCATTCCATAAGTCTTTTGGAAAAATTGCCTTGGCATCTTTTTCAGTTTGAACAACATTTTTCCCATCGGTTAAATTCCATCGATACATTAATCTATGGATATGCGTATCCACTGGGAAAGCAGGAACACCAAATGCTTGTGACATTACAACACTAGCGGTTTTATGACCAACAGCGGGTAATTCTTCCAAGTCTTCAAAACTTTGCGGCACTTGACCATCATGTTTTTCAATAAGAATTTTAGATAATCCGTGAATGCCTTTTGATTTCATTGGCGATAAACCACAAGGACGAATAATTTCCTTAATTTCTTCAACCGATAATTTCACCATATCATAAGGATTATCAGCCTTGGCAAATAATAAAGGTGTGATTTTATTAACGCGAACATCGGTACATTGCGCTGAAAGTAAAACAGCTATTAATAAGGTATATGCATCTTTATGATCAAGCGGAATTGGGATTTCAGGATATAATTCTTTTAACGTATTAATAACAAATGTTGCACGTTCTTTTTTGGTCATTTTGAGTTAAATTTGAATGTAAATTTATAAAACTTATACATCAAAATATGACAACACTAAAAAAAGGAGATAAAGCCCCTGATTTTTCGGGCTTTGACCAAGACAATAAATTTCACCAATTAGAAGATTATACAGGGAAAAAGTTAGTCGTTTTCTTTTATCCAAAAGCCGATACACCCGGTTGCACTGCCGAAGCCTGTGATTTGAGAGATAATTTTGAGCGCTTTCAAGCCAATAATTATGCTTTGCTTGGCGTAAGTGCCGATAGTGAGAAATCACAAGCTAAATTCAAAAATAAATTTCATTTGCCTTTTCCATTAATTGCCGATGAAGATAAATCAGTTATTGAAGCCTTTGGTGTTTGGGGACCCAAAAAATTTATGGGAAGAGAATACGACGGGATTCATAGAACCACTTTTGTTATTGACGAAAACGGAATTATTGAAGATGTTATTTCGGATGTAAAAACCAAAGCGCACGCTGCTCAAATATTAAAATAGATTCCAATAAAAAAGCCATTCGTTTTAGGTGAATGGCTTTTTTTTATCGAAAACTAATTTGATTTTAGTAAGACTTTATTGGGGTCATATCCAAAAAGTTGATGCTGTTTGATGATTTCACCAATACCTTGTGGTAACAAATTTTCCCAACCAGGATTTCCGTCACTAATCATTTTTAAGACTTCTCTAGAGAAAATTTTCAAATGCTCTTTATCAAACTCGGTGATATCAACAACTTTTCCATTGTAAGCGAAGAATTTATACAATTCTTTCATTCGTGGATGTACTTTCAGGTTCTCCGAATTGATAATTTCTCCATCTTCACCAATCATTGGATACAAGAAAACTTTCAAATCACGATAGAATAATTTTCCGAAAGCTTCCAAAATCCCACCGCTTAAATGACGGTAGTATTTCTCATCAAAAATATCAACTAAATTATTTACACCCATTGCCAATCCCATTCGGGCTTTGGTATAGTTGGCAAAATATTCAACTACTTTATAGTATTCTTGGAAATTAGAAATCATGACCGTTTGACCAAGGGAACAAAGTAATTCGGCTCTGTCCATAAAGTCTCTTTCGTCAATTTCTCCTTCGGAACGCAAGTTGGAAAGTGTAATTTCAAAAACTACTAAAGTATTGTCTTTCTCCACTTTGCTTTCTTCCAAAAACATTTTCAAAGACTTCTCATACATGTCCATATTCACCTGAGTAACAGGACGGAAACTTCCTCTAAGTGCCAAGATGTTTTTCTTGTAAAGAATAGCGGCTGGCAAAATATTTTTTCCATCTGGTCCAAACATTACCGCATCAGTCATGCCATTTTTTACCAATTGTAAACTCATTAATCTATTGTCAACATTTTCAAAACGAGGTCCAGAAAAGTTAATAGTATCTATTTCTAATTGGTCTTTATCTAAATGATCGTATAAATAACGAAGTAATTTTTTTGGGTTATCGTATTTGTAATAAGCACCATATATTAAATTCACACCCAAAGTTCCAAGCGTTTCCTGTTGCAATCTTGCATCGGTTTCTTTAAAACGAATGTGTAATGTTATTTCATTATATTCTTCACCAGGTTCCACTTGAAATTTAATTCCAACCCAACCATGACCTTTGAACTGTTTAGCAAAATCAATTGTGGCTACAGTATTGGCATAACTAAAGAAAATTTTATTGGGATGTTTGTCTCTTTTTAAACGTTGTTCAATAAGCTCAACTTCATGAGAAAGCATTCTTTTTAAACGACTTTCAGTAACATATCGACCGTCATCTTCAATACCATAAATGGCATCACTAAAGTCTTTATCGTAAGCAGACATTGCTTTTGCAATGGTTCCAGAACCACCGCCAGATCTAAAAAAATGTCTTACCGTTTCTTGTCCAGCACCAATTTCTGCAAAGGTTCCATATATATTTTCATTAAGGTTTATTCGCAAAGTTTTATCTCTTATCGATGGAATTTGCTCAATAACCCTATCTCCTTTTAATTTTATATCGGAATGTGAATTTCTCATAATCAATTTATACATTGCAAAGTTAACAAAATAGGTGCTTTAAAGAAAGATAATTAATCTATTTTTGTAAAAAAAAGAGAGTTAATTTATCGTTACTTTTTTAGCGACAAAACAGGCATCAAAAACCGTGCAATTATGATAGTTTATTTTTTAGGAACAGGTACTTCACAAGGTATTCCGGTTATAGGAAGCAATCATTCGGTATGTAAAAGTTCCAATCCTAAAGACAAACGATTGCGGGTTTCAGTTTGGATTACTTGGGAAACAAATTCTATTGTTGTGGATTGTGGTCCCGATTTTAGACAGCAAATGTTGGTTTCCGAATGCCCAAAAATTGACGCCATTCTTTTTACGCATGAACATTCAGACCATACAGCAGGATTGGATGATATTCGTCCCTTTTTCTTCAAACAAAAAAAAGATATACCAATTTATGCGCACCAACGAGTTTTAGAAAGTCTTAAAAGAAGGTTTGATTATATTTTTGAAACGGAAAATAAATATCCAGGTTCTCCAAGTGTTGAAACGTTTGAAGTTGTAAATAATAAAAATTTTGTAATCGGTCAAACAGAAATTATTACTATTAATGTGGATCACGGAAATTTGCAGGTTTTTGGTTATCGCATTAAAGATTTTGTCTATTTAACAGATGTGAAAACCATTGAAACTCTCGAAATTGAAAAGCTAAAAGGTGTAAAAGTATTGGTTATAAATGCATTACGGGAAGAACCACATCATTCACATTTTAGTTTGCAAGATGCGTTAGATTTCATAACTTTGGTTCAACCTGAAAAAGCGTATTTGACACACATTAGTCATCTTATGGGATTTCATGATGAAGTACAAGCGAAGTTGCCGAAAAATGTTTTTTTAGCTTACGATAATTTAAAAATTACCATTTAAAAATATAGAATTGCATGAAAAAATCACTCTTTCTTTACCTGTTTATTGTAGCAGTTTTGATGAATGTTTTTACATATAAATATTTTTCTTCCAAAGGGTTGGATGAAGTAAAAACGTTAACAATAAAAAACAAAAAACTAAACGCTAGTATCGATTCCATTTCTAATACAATGGATGATGCTAATTATTTTTCATTAGAAAATAATAGTAGAGCTCAAAATTATTTGGAAAATTATCAAGCGAAAGATATCATCGAAAAAGTAAAACAAGCTTTATTGAGTTATAATGATAACAAAGAAGGAAATCAGTATACAGGTCAGATAAAATTAAACGAACAGAAATTTATTATCAATAAAATAAAAGTAATTAATCACCGTTGGTTAATTGCCGATTATAGTGATGGCACACTTTGGGGAGAAGTTATTTTGAAATATTTTGTCAATGAAGATGAGACCATTTCTTTTGAAATAGCGGAAAGCTACTTGTACCCAAAAGAATTAAATTAACGATTTAGGATGAAACAAATGAAAAAATATATTTCAATTTTAGTGCTATTATGCACGCTGACTTCTTGTAAACTTAACGATCAAAAGGAGGAAGTAGGAGCAGCAAATCAAGGAAATAAAGAGGGTGTTGTTGTTGCGGATAAAGACGAAAATGGATGTTTGGCTTCGGCTGGATATGTTTGGTCTAAATTGAATAAAGAGTGTATAAAAGTCTTCACGGGAATGCAATTAAATCCTACTTCAAATCTTGAAAATGAAGATGAAACTTTAAGTGCTTATGTCCTTTTTAATGAAGAGGGAAATCAAGCGGAATTGTATTTACCTAACGAAACAACTTCACTTGTATTAACTCAAGAAACCAAAGGGAAACCATGGGTTTTTGAAGATTGGCAATTGATTAAGGAAAGCACTGGTTACACTCTTAAAAAAGCCGATAAACCCATGTTTTCTGGCGATGGTCAAATTGGTAAAAAAGTAACAGGAAGCGATACAGAACAATAGTTTATTGCTGTAACCAATTTTTAAAATCATAAAAATTTTGTGGTGAAACACCATGACCAATTGGATATTCTTTGTAAACACATGAAATTCCTAATTGCTCTAAAATTGGTGTTGCTTTTCTTGCCCAATCTACAGGAATAACTTGGTCAACAGTGCCATGAGAAGCGAAGATTTTTAGATTTGAAAAATCATTTTTCTCAAAACCATCCACAGCAATTTCGGTATTCAAATAACCACTCATACCAACCAAGCGCTGCACTTTTTCAGGATAGGATAGTGCCACTGCATAACTCAAAATGCATCCTTGGCTGAAGCCAATTAAAGTAACATCTTTGGAGTCAATTGGATAATTTTCAATCAGTTCATCAATAAATTTCACAATCAAATCTCGAGATAATTTGGCTTGACCAATATCTGAAAATTTGTTCTCATCGGCATCAAAATTAATGGAATACCAAGCATAACTTCCATACATCATATCATAAGGAGCACGTGCTGAAACCACAAAATATTCCTCTGGAAGTTCACTCGCAAACGAGAACAAATCTTCTTCGTTACTACCATAGCCGTGAAGTAACAACAGTAAAGGGTTTTTGGCTAATTTTATTTTCGGTTCCCGAACGATGTGAAATAAAGATAAACTCATTACAGACTTTTAAAGGTATTTTGAAAAAAACTACCCACCAATGGAAGTTCTTTTTTTTCTCCTTGCAAGGCACCCAAAAAGCCGTAAATCCATAGGATGAAATAGAAAAGGTAAAAGGCTGAAGTGGCTGTCCAACTATTGGCATAACCAACAAAATAACCTAACATAAAGAAAGAAAGGAATAACCCCAATGCTTGACGAATATGAAAAGAAGCAAACTCACTTTTGTTTTCCTCTTGGTTCATGAAAATAGCAATGATGCTTCCAATAATAGTTAAATAAGCTACAATAGCTGTGTTTTTTGATTTATCAATATTTTCCATAATGTATGTTTATGCTAAAATTAATTTTCCGTTGTTGTAAATTCCAATGGCTTTTCCTTTCATTTTCTGACCTAGAAAAGCGGAATTTTTTGATTTCGATAAAATGTTTTCTTTACCAAAAATCCATTTTTCTTCTGTTGAAAACAGAGTAATATTGGCAGGATTTCCTTCTTGAATAGTTTGATTTTCAATTCCGAAAATTGCTTTTCCAGAAGTTAGCTTTTCAATTGTTTTTTCTAAGGATAACACAGTTTGCAATGCACCAAAAGTACTTTCTAAACCAATGGTGCCATTTTTTGCCAAATCAAATTCCATTTTTTTATTTTCAATATCCAATGGATTATGATCCGAAGTGATACAGTCAATTGTATTGTCCGAAATTCCAGCTAACAATGCTTTTCTATCGGCTTCTGTTCGTAAGGGTGGCGTCACTTTATAACGGGTGTCAAATCCTTCTAACTTTTCGTCTGTCAACACCAAATTATGCACAGCAACACTACAGGTTACATTTAAACCTTTCTTTTTTGCATCCCGAATTAAAGCCACCGATTTTGCTGTAGAAATGGTCGGAATATGTAATTTTCCTCCGGTGTATTCCAGTAAAAATAAGTTTCTAGCGACAATGATTTCTTCAGCCAAATTCGGAATTCCTTTCAGTCCCAATCTTGTGGAAATAATTCCTTCATTGGCAACACCATTTCCTTTGATGGTTTCATCTTGGCAAAATGCTATGACCAATCCGTCAAAATCTTGGACATATTGCAACCCAATTTTCATCAAATTCGCATTGGAAATATTCTTGTTATAATCTCCAAAAGCTATCGCTCCAGCATTTTTCATATCAAAAAGTTCGGCCAAATCTTTGCCTTCACTTCCTTTGGTTAAAGCCCCAATGGGAAATAAATCGGTTGCTGCGTTTGCTGCTTTTTGTTTTACAAAATGTACTTGCGATTGATTGTCAATAATAGGATAGGAGTTGGGTTGCAATGCAATGCCAGTAAATCCGCTTTTTGCTGCAACATCCAATCCGTTTTGTATGGTTTCTCTATCTTCAAATCCAGGTTCTCCCAAGGAAACACTACTGTCAAACCAACCTTGAGAAAGGTGTAGATTTTCTATTTTAATTTCTTGGTACTTATCAGGATTTTGGAGTTGTTTTCCAATTTTTTCAATTTTTCCACCTGTGATTTTCACATCCACAATTTGATTATGAAAAGGACTTTTCGAGTCAATAATTGTTGCAGTTCGGATGATTAGGTTCATTTTACAAATTTTTGAATGAGTAATTCCAATGCTATAAAAAGTAATGTAAATATAACAAACCATTTCCAGATTTGTGTATCGGTTCTATCAGTTTGTATGGTATTAAAAACCGTTTCAATATCATTGATAACATTGAAATTGGAAGCCACGCTTTCATTGGTCAAAGCCAAATTACTTTCGGTTCTGTTATAATTAAAACTGATGTTTTGCACTAATTTATCCGAATTGTAAATACCAAAATTCCCTGCTTCAGTTGGATTTTCATTAAAAGTCATTTTGACTTTAGTATTCAATACTTGTTGGACAGGAATAAATTTTTCGGTATTATTTTTAACGGTTACAATTTCATCTTTCGTTAATAAAGCATCAATAATATAAGGTTGATTTTCTCCAATTATTATAACATTTACACCACTTCTCTGACTACTTTGTGCCATGTTGTAAAACGTTGGAACAATTAAAGGAGAGTTTTGAAAATTACTATTTTGCTTATTGATTGGTGCTGCAAAAACATACACAGAGGAAATGCCATTTTGAATAGAAGTTAAGAAGGAGCTTTGATCTTCATAGCTTAAAATGGAAGGCAAATTACTATTTAAAACAAACGAACTTTTATTGATGGGATATTGAAAATTATCAATTTTCTTTTCAAAAACAGTATTGAATAAAGGATGATTGAAATTGATTTTACTCACTTTCTTCTCTGTATTTACAAGTGTTTTTAATTGAATTGTTCCAAAATTTGACAAGAAAGAATTCATTGTGTTGATATTACTTTCTGATGATGGAATGACTACCAAATTACCGCCTTTTGCCACAAAAGTTTTCAAAGTGGTTTGCAATGCTTGCGGAATATCTTTGATTTCATTCAAAACAATGGCGTCTTGTTTTTCGAGTAAATTATAATCCAAACTGCCCAATTCAAAATTATTATAATTGAATTCGTCAGCGGTGTAAATTCGGGAAAGGAAATTGCTTTTTGCGGTTTCTCCAATACTGATTACATTGGTTTTTTCAGGTTTTGAAATGCTAAAATAATACGTGTTGTCATATGCCAATCCTTTGTCAACTATGGAAACATAGCCATGAAAATCGGCTTTAGGAATCGTGAAATTGATGGTTTTATTTTGCTGTTCAAAGTTTACTAATGTCTTTGCGGTAAGTTTGTTTTGGTTGTACAACGCAATCGGAACGGCATTAAAATCTTCGCCATTGGCAGCTAATTTTACGCCAATTTCATAAAAATTATCCATCGTTTGGTTGATATAAACGCTATCGATGGAAACGTTATTTTTTTGTTCAGCCTTAGGAATTATGAAATAAACATTGTCATCTTTGTGGAAGTTTTTTGTCTGTTTTTCTTCCAAACCAACCGCGTCAGTAATCACAATGATGTCTTTATTGAAAGCCGATTTACGAGCGTTCACTTTCGCCAAAAGATTTTCTAATTGAAAAGAACTAGCACTGTATTTTAAATTCTGCAATTCTTTTTGAATCGACTTTATATCCGTATTCCAATAGTTATCGGTATTGGTAATCAATGAAAAATTCTGAGCTTCGGGTGTATGTTCCAACAAATCCTGAACAGCTCTTTTTAGCAATTCTCCTTTCTTTCCTTTTGCTTGCATACTGAAAGAATTGTCCAGAATGATATACATTTCGTTTGTTGCTTTTTTACTTTTTTTCGCAGTAAAAAAAGGCTGTGCAAAGGCTAAAATTAGGAAAGTTAAAAGCAAAAGACGGGTACAAAGCAACAACCATTTTTTGAGTTTGGAGCTTTTTCTTGTTTGTATGGAAAGTTCTTTTAGGAATTGAACGTTGGTAAAATATTCTTTTTTAAAACGTCGCAATTGAAATAAATGCACCAGAATTGGGATAACCAGTAAGAAAAGAAAATAGAGTACTTCTGGGTGTTTAAATTGCATTTTAATTAAAGTTTACTTCACAGATATTAATTTCAGCGGAGTTCAGTGATTTTTAATTGTCAAAAATAGCAATCAATTGCGAATTATCAATTATCAATTAACAATTATTTCTTCTTGCGCTTGGCATCTCTTGTTTTCAAAATATTTCTATTGACAGAACTCGATACTTTCTTCTTCGTTTTTGAAGGTCCGCCGAGATTGACTTTTTTATTCTTTTTGGATTTTTCATGAAAAGCTTCTCCACCTTCTGTATTGGGTCTTTTCGTGGAATATTTAACTTCCCTTTTTTCTTTTTCGAAAGGAAGCAGTTTATCTGAAATCTCAACTTCTTCGGGCAACGGCAGAAAATCAATTTCTTTTTCCATCAAAAGTTCGGCTTCAATTTGAATTTCTTGCTCTTTTGGGCTAATAAAACTAATGGCTATCCCCGATTTATCGGCACGGCCCGTTCTTCCAATTCGGTGTATATATTGCTCGGAAATTTCAGGAAATTCCATGTTAATTACATGTGATATATCCGAAATATCCAAACCTCTAGCCATAACATCGGTAGTTACTATTCCTCGAATTTCGCCATTTTGAAAAGACGCCATGGTATTCAAACGATAGTTCTGCGATTTGTTAGAATGGATAACCCCAAATTGATCAGGATAAACTTCTTCCAATTTGTCAGCTACTAAATCGGCTGTTTTTTTATTGTTGATGAATATCAGAACACGCTCCAATTTTTCTTCTTTGAGCAACTCGATAAGCAAATTAATCTTCGTTAAGAAGTTGGGCGCTAAATAACCAAATTGCTCAATTTTTTCCAACGGTGTCCCCGATTTTGCCAAAGAAACTTCTTCGGGCATTTCGAAATAATCTTCCAGCATTTCATCTACTTCTTCGGTCATTGTTGCCGAAAAAAGAATGTTTTGACGCTTGTTTTTAAGCATGGATAAAATAGAAGTCACTTGAGCACGAAACCCTAAATTCAACATTTCGTCAAATTCATCAATGACTAATTTTTGCAAACTATCAAATCGGATAACATTGTCCAAAGCCAAATCCATAATTCTTCCAGGCGTTCCAACGATAATATCGACACCTTGATAAACCGAAGTTTTTTGGGTATTTATATTTACGCCACCATAAACTCCAAGCGTTCTAACCGACATGAACTCGGTCAATTTTTCAACTTCACCAGCAACTTGAACCACCAATTCTCTGGTAGGAACTAAAATCATTATACGTGGCGTATCCGTAGCTATGAATTTCCATTGTTTTAAAAGGGGTAATAAATAAGCAAAGGTTTTACCAGTTCCAGTTTGTGCAATTCCCATCATATCTCGTCCAGACATAATCACAGAAAATGATTTTTCCTGAATTGGTGTTGGCGTAGTTAATCCGATAGCATCAACTGCTTTTTGTAAAGATTTTGGTAAATTAAACTGTTCGAAAGTATTCATTTTGCTTGTAATTTGGGCAAAGGTACACATTTGAAAACAAAACGTTTGGAATCGGTAAAAGGTATTGTGAATTAATACTTTAATGAATTAAAAAAAGTCTCCTTTTTGGGGAGACTTCGTTAACTACTTCTTTTTCAATCTATCTTTAAAAATCTTTTCGAATTTTTCAATTTTGGGTTGGATTACCATTTGACAATAAGGTTGATTTTTATTGTTTTCATAATAATTCTGATGATAATCTTTGGCTTTGTAGAACTTTTTGAAAGGCTCTAATGTGGTTACTATTTTGGAATCGTACACATTAGATTTTGTCAATTCGGCAATAATACTTTCGGCAGCTTTTTTCTGTTCTTCGTTTTTGTAAAAAATAGCAGAACGATATTGCGTGCCAACATCAGCTCCTTGTCGGTTTAAGGTTGTTGGATCATGAACGGTAAAAAACACTTGGAATATTTCATCCAAATTGGTAACCGTTTTGTCATAAGTGATTTCCACTACTTCAGCAGCACCAGTTTGACCAGTACAAACTTCCTCATAACTAGGATTTTCAACTGTTCCTCCAGCAAATCCTGAAGCGACATTGGTTACACCTTGTAAATTTTCATATACGGCTTCTACACACCAGTAACAACCACCAGCAAGTACAATAGTTTCTAAATTTCCTTTGTTATCGGAAACCATTCCATCGGGAACAAAATCCAAGGATACGGCATTCATGCAATAACGTTTTCCTGTTGGCTCTGGACCATCATCAAATAAATGTCCTAAGTGGCTATTACATCTTCCGCAAAGCGCTTCAATTCTTCGCATCCCATAGGAATTGTCATCTTTGAATGTTACGCTGTTTTTATTTTCTTGTTCAAAAAAACTTGGCCATCCACAACTACTGGTAAATTTTTGATTGGACTTGAATAATTTATTGCCACAAGCTGCGCAATAATAAGTTCCTTTTGTTTCTGAATTCCACATTTTTCCTGTAAAAGCTCTTTCGGTGTCGGCATGTCTTGCTACTTGGTATAAATCTTCGGGTAAGACTTTTTTCCACTCAGCATCCGTTAAAACCAATTTGTTTGTATCGGAATTAGAGTAATAAGGGTTCTCAGGTTTGTTGATTACGTTTTCCATTGCAATAGTTTTTTGTGTTGTATTTTTTTTATTAGCAGATTGCCCACAAGCATTCAAAACGAACAGTGGCAAAATTACTAAATAGTTTAAGATTGATTTTGAAGTTGGCATCTTTCCTTGTTTTTAATGTTGGAACAAATTTACAAACATACTTACGATGCTAAATGTCGTTTAGTTTACAATTAGGATGGAATTAACAATTGTTTTAGACTCGATTATATTAACTGTTAAATAAAATCATATTTCGCAATTCCTAAATCTGAATTAAATTATCTTTGCCCACTGAAAAATGCCTTTATGAAATTTGATTTATTAAAGAAAGACCCTCAATCAAAAGCCCGTGCAGGAAGTATTACTACGGATCATGGTGTAATTGAAACCCCAATATTCATGCCTGTTGGAACTGTAGCTTCGGTAAAAGGAGTGCACCAACGCGAGTTGAAAGAAGAAATAAACCCAGATATTATTCTTGGAAATACCTATCATTTGTATTTACGTCCTCAAACTACCATTTTGGAAAAAGCGGGTGGTTTGCACAAATTTATGAATTGGGATAGAAACATCTTAACCGATAGTGGCGGATATCAAGTGTATTCCCTTTCGGCGAATAGAAAAATTAAGGAAGAAGGTGTGAAATTCAAATCGCATATAGATGGTTCTTACCATTTTTTCACTCCCGAAAACGTGATGGAAATTCAACGTACTATTGGTGCGGATATTATCATGGCGTTTGATGAATGTACGCCTTATCCATGTGATTATCGCTATGCGCAACGTTCAATGCACATGACACATCGTTGGTTGGACAGATGTATTAATCATTTGGAAAAAGTTCCTTTTAAATATGGATATGAGCAAACCTTTTTTCCAATCGTTCAAGGAAGTACTTATAAAGATTTACGTCAGCAATCGGCTGAATATATTGCTAATTCTGGACAACAAGGAAATGCTATTGGAGGACTTTCTGTTGGTGAACCAGCTGAGGAAATGTATGCCATGACTGAAGTGGTTTGCGAAATTCTTCCCGAAGATAAACCGAGATATTTGATGGGTGTTGGTACACCAATAAACATTTTAGAAAATATTGCGTTAGGAATTGACATGTTCGATTGCGTAATGCCAACGAGAAATGCCAGAAACGGGATGTTATTTACCGCCAATGGAACTATCAACATCAAAAACAAAAAGTGGGAAGATGATTTTTCTCCAGTGGATGAAATGGGACATACCTTTGTTGATACCGAATATACCAAAGCTTATTTAAGACATCTTTTTGCGGCAAATGAATATTTAGGAAAGCAAATTGCAACCATTCACAACTTAGGTTTTTATATGTGGTTGGTTCGTGAAGCAAGAAAACATATCTTAGCGGGAGATTTCAGACCTTGGAAAGAAATGATGGTTAAAAATATGAGCCAAAGATTATAAAACAGCAATGCTAACAATTCTAGATAAATACATTCTTAAAAGATATTTAGCCACATTTTTGGTGATGATATTGTCGTTTATTCCTATCGGAATTGTTATCGATGTTTCCGAAAAAATAAATAGAATTCTGGCTAATAAAGTCCCATTTGTACAGGTTGCTATCTATTATTATAATTTCACTGTCTATTTTGCCAATCTGTTATTTCCTATATTTTTATTTTTATCGGTTATTTGGTTTACCTCAAAATTGGCCAATAATACCGAAATCATTGCGATTCTTAGCTCAGGTATTTCTTTTAATCGGTTTTTAAGACCTTATATAATTGGAGCAACATTAGTATCCATAATGGCATTGGTTATGAATATTTTTTTGGTGCCCAAAGCAAGTGCGGGTTTTAAAAATTTCAGATATACCTATCTTTCATCGAATGGGCCATCCGATGACACAGCCAATTCGGATGTGTTTCGTCAAACTAGTGATGATGAATATATTTTTGTGAGTAATTTTAATGAAGTTTCCAAAATGGCCTTCAATTTTTCGATGGAAAAATTCAAAGGAGACAAGCTTCAGTATAAATTAATTGCCAGCAGAATCAAATGGAATGCAAAGGACAGCACCTATACTTTGTTTAATTATAGTAAACGAAAAGTAGGGCCACTTGGTGATATTATTGAATCGGGTGAAAAAAAAGACACCGTTTTTAATTTCGAATTGGAAGATTTAACACCGGTAGTTTATATCGCGGAGACTCTAAATCTAACGGAATTGAATAAATTTATTGATAAGGAAAGAGCTCGAGGTTCTTCAAATATCAATGTCTATTTAGTGGTTTTGTATAAAAAATATAGTATTCCAGTTTCGGCCTTTATTTTGACCATTATTGCTGTTGCCGTTTCGTCAATGAAACGCCGAGGAGGAATGGGAGTGAACTTGGCCATTGGAATTATACTTGCTTTTGCGTTTGTATTTTTCGACAAAATTTTTGGGGTTTTAGCCGAAAAGTCCTCGATGCCACCTTTAATTGCAGTTTGGATTCCTAATATTTCCTTTGGAATTTTAGCGATTTATCTTTTACGGAATGCCAAACGATAATCTGAAAAATTATCTTCATCTTCATTTCATAGTTTTTATTTGGGGATTTACCGCCATTTTAGGGGCGCTAATTTCTCTTGATGCCTTGCCATTAGTTTGGTTTAGAATGCTGTTTGCAGTTGGATTTATTTTGATCTATATATTTATTAAAAAAATCCCATTCCGAATTTCTACCAAATCAGCAGTGAAATTTATCCTAACAGGTTTTATAATTGCTCTCCACTGGTTTGCTTTTTTTAAAGCTATTAAAGTTTCGAATGTCTCAATCACGTTGGCGTGTTTATCTACAGGAGCTCTTTTTACATCGCTTTTAGAACCTGTTTTATATGGAAAAAAGATAGTTTGGTACGAAGTGTTTTTTGGATTGCTCGTTGTTCTTGGCTTGTGCATCATCTTTAATGTGGAAGGAAAATATATTGAAGGAATGATTTACGCCTTGATTTGCGCCTTTCTTTCGGCACTATTTGCAGTAATAAATAGCCAATTCGTAAAAACTCATAATCCTGTAATTATTTCCTTTTATGAACTCGCAGGTGGCGTAGTGTTTTTTACAGGACTGCTTTTATTTAGCCATAGTTTCACGCCAAATTTCTTCCAACTTTCCTCCAAAGACTTTATGTATTTGATGATTTTAAGTTCCATTTGTACGGCTTACGCCATAATTGCTTCAACGTCATTAATGAAACATTTGAGTGCCTATACTGTGATGTTGACTATCAATTTGGAGCCTATTTATGGAATAATATTGGCAGTAATTATTTTTAAGGAAAAAGAAAAAATGAGCCCTGAATTTTACATCGGAGCCATTTTGATATTAGCCACCGTAATTATAAATGCTATAATTAAAAGCAGGAAGAAGGTTGCTTAATCCAATGGCACAATGGTTTATAAAAAAATGTAACTAATTTTTAAAAATTACTTTATTAAAGCATATTAAATTTTATATTTGTTGTTCGAACAAAACTAACTAAAACGCACAAATCCTATGGAATATTTAGATTTTGAGCTTCCTATAAAAGAACTTGAAGATCAGTTAGATAAATGTCAGATTATTGGAGCTGAATCCAATGTTGACGTTACTGCAACCTGCAAGCAAATTGAAAAAAAACTGGAAGAAACCAAGCGAAGTATCTATAAAAACTTAACCGCATGGCAACGTGTACAGTTATCGCGTCATCCTAATAGACCTTATACTTTAGAACATATTACCAATTTAACGAAAGGTACATTTTTAGAACTTTTTGGCGACAGAAATTTCAAAGATGACAAAGCCATGATTGGAGGTTTAGGAAAAATTGATGGACAATCGTTTATGATTGTAGGTCAGCAAAAAGGTATCAATACTAAAATGCGTCAGTTACGTAATTTTGGTATGGCAAATCCTGAAGGTTACCGTAAAGCCTTGCGATTAATGAAAATGGCAGAAAAATTTAATATTCCTGTACTTACTTTAATAGATACTCCGGGAGCTTTTCCTGGAATTGAAGCTGAAGAAAGAGGACAAGGAGAAGCCATCGCCAGAAATATTTTTGAAATGTGCCGTTTAAAAGTGCCAATTATTTGTGTAATTGTTGGTGAAGGAGCTTCTGGTGGTGCTTTGGGAATTGGTGTTGGTGATAGAGTTTTAATGATGGAAAACACTTGGTATTCAGTAATTTCTCCTGAATCTTGTTCTTCAATTCTTTGGAAAAGTTGGGAATATAAAGAAATAGCTGCCGAAGCTTTAAAACTAACTTCTTCCGATATGAAAAAACAGAAATTAGTGGATGATATTATTCCAGAACCATTGGGTGGAGCACACTACGATAAAGAAACTGCTTTCAAAACAGTGGAGCAATATATTATGAAAAATTACAACGAGCTTAAAGATTTATCAACAACTGAATTAGTTAATCAAAGGATGGATAAATACAGTAAAATGGGCGAGTTTAAAGAATAAAATCTTACAAATTTTTAAAAATCCGAAGCCCAATAGTTTCGGATTTTTTTTTGGTTATTAACAAAAAACAGAAACTTATAAACACGCTTCCGTAATAACTCTCGGGAGATTTTTTTAGAAAAAAGGTTACTTTCGCTACATGGAAAATTTAAGAAATGTGAATCCCATAAAAATTGATAAGACCACAATTATCAATCTTGAAAAAGGAAAATTACCACCACAGGTACTCGATTTGGAGGAAGCTGTTCTTGGTGCAATGATGATTGATAAAAAAGGAGTTGACGAGGTTATCGATATTTTACAACCAGATGCTTTTTACAAAGAGGCGCACAAGCATATTTTCGAAGCGATTTTTCAGTTATTCACAGATTCTCAGCCTATTGACTTATTAACAGTGTCGGCTCAGCTAAAAAAGACTGCTAAATTAGATTTGGCAGGTGGCGATTTTTACCTGATTCAACTCACACAAAAGATATCTTCATCCGCTCACATTGAGTTTCACTCGAGAATTATTTTGCAAAAATACATTCAACGAAGCTTGATAAAAATCTCATCCGAAATCATCGAAGAATCCTACGATGAAACTACCGATGTATTTGATTTATTAGACAAAGCGGAAACAAAATTATACGAAGTAACGCAAGGAAATATTAAACGTAGCTCGGAAACGGCACAAAGTTTAGTGATTCAAGCCAAAAAACGTATAGAAGAAATTGCCAATAAAGAAGGTTTAAGTGGTATCGCTACTGGTTTTGAAAAATTAGATAAAATAACTTCGGGTTGGCAACCTTCCGATTTGATTATTATTGCTGCCCGTCCTGGTATGGGTAAAACGGCCTTTGTACTTTCGATGGCGAGAAATATCGCTATTGATTTTGGGCAACCTGTAGCCTTATTTTCATTAGAAATGTCCTCCGTACAATTGATTACGCGTTTAATTTCTGCTGAAACTGGCTTGTCTTCTGAAAAATTGAGAACTGGTAAATTGGAAAAACACGAGTGGGAGCAATTGAGTACGAAAGTTAAAAATCTCGAGAAAGCGCCTTTGTTTATTGATGATTCTCCTTCGCTATCTATTTTCGATTTAAGAGCCAAAGCGCGTCGTTTATCTTCGCAACACGGCATAAAATTAATCATAGTGGATTACCTCCAATTGATGACAGCGGGTGGAAGTAATGGAAAAGGAATGGGGAATAGAGAACAGGAAATTTCAACTATTTCCAGAAACTTAAAAGCCTTAGCAAAAGAACTTGAAGTTCCGGTTATTGCGCTTTCGCAATTATCTCGTGCTGTTGAAACGCGCGGTTCAAGTAAAAGACCTTTACTTTCCGACCTTCGTGAATCGGGAGCGATTGAGCAAGATGCCGATATCGTTTCGTTTATTTATCGTCCAGAATATTATAAAATTGATGAATGGGATGATGAAGATCAATCGCCAACTGCAGGCCAAGCGGAATTTATCATAGCCAAACACAGAAATGGTTCCCTTGAAAATGTTCGATTGAAATTTATTGGAAACCTTGGTAAGTTTGATAACTTGGAAGATTATGGCGGTAGTTATGACGATTTACCTTCGCGCATGAATCACGATGACAATCCATTTCAAACCAAAAATTTACCTTCACCCAATGAAGCATTCGGCAGTAATATTAATGCCAATGACGACGATAGTGATGTTCCTTTCTAAAAATACAATCCCGACTAACCTCGGGATTTTTTTATGTTTTTCTTCACATAAATTCTAGTATCTTTGGGAATAAATTTCTAAGAAATGCTTCAGAAAAAATTACTTTACTTCTTTATATTTCTGATTACTTTTTCAGTAAAGGCCAATTTTATTTTGTTGCCAATGGATGACGTTTCTCAAAAAAATCATTTAAAAGCCTACGGAATTACCTATTGGTGTTTGGATAAAAAATACAAAGCAAGTTGGCTTTTAAACTATCGTGGTGGTTCTTTTCTTTTACCAGATGCGCCAGAAATCAGAAAAGAATGTCAAATACGAGGCGTTAGTTTTGAGCCTCTTACCGATGCTGAAGCGAATGTAATCCTTGATGAAATTTCGAGTCCTTCTCAAAATATGGAAACAGTTGTTTTGGAGAAAGCACCCAAAATTGCCGTTTATACTCCCAAAGGAAAACAGCCTTGGGACGATGCCGTTACGATGGTTTTGACTTATGCTGAAATCCCATTCACACCCATTTATGACGAAGAAGTATTATCGGATCAATTGATTTTATACGATTGGTTGCATTTGCATCATGAGGATTTTACGGGACAGTATGGGAAGTTTTTTGGGGCTTATAGAAATATGCCTTGGTACATTGAACAGAAAAATGATGCCGAAGCCTTGGCAAAAAAATTAGGTTACGCAAAAGTCTCGGAAGAGAAATTAGCAGTAGCCAAAAAAATTAGAGATTTTGTAATTGGCGGTGGATTTATGTTTGCCATGTGTTCCGCTACCGATAGTTTTGATATTGCGCTGTCAGCCGAAGGAGTTGATATTTGCGAACCTATGTTTGATGGTGATGATAGCGAACCCAATTATCAATCGAAAATTGATTATTCAAAAACCTTTGCTTTCAAAGATTTTATTTTGGACAGAAGACCGGAACATTATGAATTTTCAGATATTGATATGACCGAAAAACGTAGAATCCCTATGGAGAAAGATTATTTCACTTTGATGGAATTCTCAGCAAAATGGGACGTTATTCCGAGTATGTTATGTCAAAATCACACGCAATTGGTAAAGGGTTTTATGGGACAAACCACGTCCTTTGATGCTCAATTAATAAAGTCTAATGTTTTGATTTTAGGCTCCAACGAATTGAACGGAGAAGCGCGATACATTCACGGACAAAAAGGGAAAGGATTTTTTACTTTTTATGGTGGGCATGACCCCGAAGATTACCAACACAGAGTAGGAGATGAGCCAACCATATTGGATTTGCATCCCAATTCTCCTGGTTTCCGATTGATTTTGAATAACGTTTTATTTCCTGCTGCGAGAAAGAAAAAACAGAAAACTTAGTAGACTTTATTCTGCAACTTCTACTTTCAATATTTCGTGATTTTTCTTTCCATAGGTAATTCTAACCTCTAATCCGTCACTAAAAATGTCATTATTGGTTTTGGAAAATCTATTAAATCTTCCGAGAGCTTCATCGGAATAATTAAAATCAACTGTATCTATTTTAAAACTTTCAAATGTTACTATGCCTTTATGTGACAAAGGTCTAACACTTTTAAAATTAGAAATTCTTCCTTCAATTACTTCTACTTTAGAAGATTTTAATAGTGTTTGAATTCTTTGATTGGTGCTATCTAAAGTGAAGAATTTTAAATAGAAAAACATTGCAATAGAACTTAAAGCTAAAATTCCAGTACTCCAAAGCAAAATTAGCTTTTCATAATTTTCGTCTTGCTTTTTAAACTTTTTTATTAGAATCCACAATGCAAGACCTGCCAAGGCTATGTATAGAACTACATCTTCTGATTTGATTGAATTTGTTGGTAAATCGGCGACCGACCAGTAAGTTTTGTATTCCATTGTTTTAGAACTTTATTTTTTTATATCCTCAATAATCTTCAGATGATGATTCGTGTGAAGTTCTAAAAAACGAATCGTTGTTTTCAAATTCAAATCACCCATAAAGGGATGCGTGAAGTAATTTTTAGCTTCAAGCGATTGCAATCCTGTTAGGTTATTTCGGGTGAATTCCAATTTACTTTTTAAATGTTCCAATGTGATTTCTTCAGAGGGCTGTACTGCTTTTGGAGCTCTTACTTTTCCTCTTGGAATTTTTCTCAAAATGACATAAACCAAAAACCGATTTTTGTTAAACCTCCATTTATAATCACTTGGATTTGATTTTTTTATGGCATCCACAACGCCATTGATTACCAAAAATGAATGGTCAATCTGCCAGCCAATGGTTGATGAAGAAACAGCTGGATTTGTTTTCTCAAAATCGGGAATGTGAGATTCTAATTGGTTTATAATTGCGTTGAGTTTGTCCATTTATTTAAAATTAAAATCCCAAACTTTTAAGGTTTGGGATTTTTTAGTATTCTTATTTATTCTTCATTTTCCTTATCCAAATATTCTTGAACAATATTAATAGCATTAGTTACAACATCACTCAATGCTGTAATAAATGTACCTTCTTCCGCATTGTTGATGGCGTGTTTAATGGCTTCCACTTCTTTGGTAATAATTTCGTGTGTAACATTTCTACCACTTTCTGCAATTCCTTCCATAATCAAACCGATGATTTCTTCTTCGGTTCTGCCACGTAAATATTTCTCTTGGCGAATGATGATATGGTCAAACATTCTTGCTGCAATGGTAGCACATTCTTTAATGTCTTCGTCACGACGGTCACCAACTCCGGCAATGATTCCTATTTTTTTGGTGGCTTCAACAGAACTCAAATATTCTTCAACACCTTTATATCCTGAAGGATTGTGTGCAAAGTCAATCAGTACTTTGAATTTCTTGAACTCAAAAATATTCATTCTTCCAGGCGTTTGTGCCGCACTTGGAATGAAAGTTTGAAGTGATAAACTAATGTCTTCGGTTTTAAATCCTTGAAGATAACTCGCTAAAGTCGCTGCCAAAACATTTGCAATCATGAATTTTGCTTTTCCGCCCATAGTCAACGGAACATGAGTAGCACGTTCTACACGGATTTTCCATTCGCCTTTTTTAATGGTAATAAAGCCATTTTCGTAAACGGCAACAATTTTCCCGAGTTTGGCATATTCTTTTATCGTTGGATTGTTTTCATCCATACTGAAATAAGCAACATTGCAACTTAATTCTTTGGCAATCTTCAAGCATTGTTCGTCTTCGGCATTCAAAATCGCCCAACCATCTTTCTTAACGCTTTTCACTACGGTAGCTTTTACACGCGCTAAATCATCCAAAGTATGAATATCACTCAAGCCCAAATGGTCTTCCTGAATGTTGGTAATAATTCCAATATCGCAACGGCTAAATCCTAATCCTGAGCGAAGAATTCCTCCACGAGCTGTTTCTAAAACGGCGAATTCAACAGTTGGATCTTTCAAAATATATTCGGCAGAAACAGGACCCGTTGTATCGCCTTTTTCCATCATGTGGTTTTGAACATAGATTCCATCAGAGGTTGTAAAACCAACTTTGAACCCATTATTTTTTACAATATGAGCCAAAAGACGCGTTGTAGTTGTTTTTCCATTGGTTCCAGTAACGGCAATAATTGGAATACGACTAGGTTTTCCTGGAGGATAAAGCATATCGATCACTGGCGCTGCAACGTTTCTAGGCAACCCTTCCGATGGTGCTAAGTGCATACGGAAACCTGGCGCAGCATTCACTTCTAGAATACAACCTCCGTTTTCTTTTAAAGGTTGAGTTAGATTTTCTGCCATAATATCCACACCGCAAATATCTAAACCAATAACACGAGAAATTCTTTCACAAAGGAAAATGTTTTCGGGGTGCATCATATCGGTAACATCAACGGAAGTACCGCCAGTGCTTAAATTCGCAGTAGATTTTAGATAAACCACTTCATCTTTTCTTGGAACGGTTTCCAGAGTGTAATTTAATTTTTCTAATAAATCGGTGGTGTCTCTATCCACATCAATTTGCGTAAGTACATTTTCATGTCCGTAACCCCGTTTTGGATCCAAATTGGTTTCATCAATGAGTTGTTGGATGCTTTGTTTTCCATCTCCTTTTACGTGAGCAGGTTCTCTTTTAGCAGCAGCAACCAATTTATTATCGATAACCAAAACTCTAAAATCATAGCCTGTAATGAATTTTTCAACGATTACACGATGGCTGTATTTTTTGGCATAAGCCAAACCTTCAACAGCATCTTCCCATTTTTTTACATTGATGGAAGCTCCTTTTCCATGATTTCCATCTAATGGTTTTATTACAATTGGGTAGCCAATTTTTTTAACAGTTTCTTCTAAATCTTCTTCGTCAACACAAATTCCGCCATTGGCAACAGGAATTGAAGCTAAGTCGAGCATTTTTTTGGTTTGTTCTTTATTACAAGCAATGTCAACCGCAATACTACTCGTTTTACAAGTTATGGTTGCTTGAAAACGCATTTGGTTAACTCCATAACCCAATTGTACGAGTGAATTGGTACCCAAACGAATCCAAGGAATATCTCTTGCTACGGCATCTTCAACGATACTTCCCGTTGAAGGTCCAAGACGAACGCGCTCTCTAATTTCACGCATTTTTTGGATATCTGCTTCAAGATCATAATCAGTTCCTGCAATTAAAGCTTCGGCAATGGCTACAGCACTTTCGGCAGCAAACATTCCCACGTTTTCTTCGGTATAACTAAAAACTACATTGTATATTCCAGGTGTTTTGGTTTCACGTGTTCTTCCAAAACCAGTTTCCATTCCAGCAAGAGTTTGAATTTCAAGAGCGATATGTTCAATTACGTGTCCCATCCAAGTACCACGTTCAATACGGGAAAAGAAGCCACCACGTACACCTTCTGAACAGCGATGCTCAATCATTGTTGGGAACATAGCTTCTATTCTTTCACGAAAACCTTCAATTTTATTGGTTGGAAATTGTTCCATCTCTTCTAAATCCAGACGCATTTGGATTAATTTCTTACGTTGAACACTCCAAATATTGGGACCGCGAAGCGCTTGTATTTTATCTATTTTCATGCTTATGAGGGTTAAATTTTATAAACGATAATGATTTTGTTAAAAATAGGAATATTTGTTTTACTAAAACAATTTTTTTGCAGATTATTATAATTTATTTGTTTCATCAAATTTTGAAATAAGAATTTAACTATTATTGTTGAAAAGTAAGGATAAGTTTTACTTCAAAAAGAAACTTTTGATTTGCTTTATTTAAAGATTTAGCTATTTTTACAAAATGAACATACGAGGAAAATTAATCATAATAGGCGGTGCGGTTGACAAAGGAAGTTTTACCGAAACCGATTTAGATAAAAATAAGCCACAAAATTTAAACTTCTTTGAAGAGGGAATTTTGAAGCGACTTATTAAAGAATCAAAAAATAAAGAGGAATCTAGAGTTGAAGTAATTACTACTGCCTCCAAAATTCCTAAGGAAATTGGAGCTGAATATGTAAAAGCTTTCAGTTATTTAGGAGCTCACAATGTAGATGTTTTAAACATTGAACGCAGAGAACAAGCAATGGATACTGAGGTTTTAGAGCGTTTGAAAGTGGCCGATGTAGTGATGTTTACAGGCGGTGATCAATTGCGTTTGACTTCTATTTTGGGAGGAACACCCTTTCAGGATATCATTCTTGACAAATATAAAAACCAAGATTTCATTTATGCCGGAACTTCTGCAGGTGCTGCAGCGGCATCTAATAATATGATATACCAAGGAAGTAGTTCGGAAGCTTTGTTGAAAGGCGAAGTGAAAATTACTTCTGGTTTGGGTTTAATTGATGATGTAATTATAGATACCCATTTTGTCCAACGCGGACGCATTGGAAGACTTTTTCAAGCGGTTGTTGGAAACCCAAAAGTATTAGGAATCGGACTTGGAGAAGACACCGGACTTTTAATTACAAACGGTAGACAAATGGAAGCCATTGGTTCTGGACTGGTTATTTTAGTGGATGGTCGCGAGATTAAAGATACCAATTTAACGCAAGTAGAATTGGGTCAACCCATATCCATTAATCATTTAGTGACTCATGTTTTGAGCAAAAATGACACTTTTGATTTGGATACTTTTAAGATGACAATCAAATCTTCGCAATACGTTTAATCGAAATGAAAGTCATCATCCACGGCGGATTTTTCTCGGAATCTTCAACCAATCATGAAACAAAAGTTGCCAAACAAAACGCTTTATTGCGAATTGTAAAGGAGTCGTATGATTATTTGAAAACGCACACAGCATTGGAAACAGTGGTTTATGCTGTTTCACTTTTGGAAGATGATGAATTGTTCAATGCGGGTATTGGTTCTCAAATTCAGAGTGACGGAAAAATCAGGATGAGCGCTTCTTTAATGGATGGCGAAACTCAGAAAATGAGCGGTGTTATTAATATTGAAGAAGTGAAAAATCCCGTTCAGGTTGCTGAAATTTTATTGAATTATGAAGATAAAGTTTTGGGTGGTAGTGGAGCAACTAACTTTGCAAGACTAAATGGTTTTGAAAAATTCTCTACAGAAATTCCACAGCGCCGTGCTGAATATGAAGCCAAATTAAAATCAACAGGAACCGGAACGGTAGGTTGTGTTGCTTTGGATTCCAATGGAAAGATTGCGGTGGCTACTTCAACAGGTGGAAAAGGTTTTGAAATGCCGGGAAGAATATCCGATTCGGCGACAGTTGCAGGGAATTATGCCAACGAATTTTGTGGTGTAAGTTTAACAGGAGTTGGCGAAGATATCGTGAGTGGAGCAGTAGCGGCTAAAATTGTTACGCGTGTTACCGATGGATTTCCGTTAGATAAAGCTTTTGAAAAAACCTTTGCCGAATTATTACCTTATGATGGTTTTGCAGGTGCTATTGCGATAGATAACAAAGGAAATATGTTTCACCAAGATTCGCATCCAAGTATGGTTTTTGCCAGTTTTGATGGCGAGAACGAGGAGGTTTTTAATTAGAAATACTTTTTGTTTAGTCGTTTATATGATACTCTTTTCGCAATAGTTTTAGTAACGCCGCATTGATTTCAATGTATTTCTGAATAAAATTTACTCTTGTCGAGCTAACGACATTGCCTTCATAAAAATTTAAGATATTTATTGTGGCTTGTCTGTCCAATTTTTCTACACCATTAATATGATAAGGTATTGTTTCATTGCTTTTTTCGTATTGCCCTATCGCTTCAAAAATATTTTTTCCTCTTTTTTTCATTATACCATCAAATTCATAATCATACTGCTGCATAATAATTGGATTTAAATACTGCATTCTCACTTGTGTTTCCAATGCTTGTCGGTCATAAATATTTTTTATACAAACGGTAACGTCACCAATTAGTGTTTGCAATTCTTCATTTTTAAAATAACGTAAAGAACCCGAGTTTTTCAATTGTTCTAACATGATTGTTCTGGGTTCAAATTGTGAAGGAGTTCGAAAACTAATTCCAAATTCAAAGTCGAGTGCAAATTTTTTAGAAACATGGGTCAGTGAACTGTCTTTATAATAATGCACTAAATCTTTTAATGCTGTTTCCTGTTTGATTCGGTTTTGGACTTTTAGTTGTGCCATAATCGAATCGTTTTTTAATTCATCATAAAAGTTCTTTGCTAATTCGCCCGCTCTTTCTCTTTCAATTTTATGTTCCAATTGGTATTCTGCCAGAAAGCCACAAAACACAGCAAGGAAAAGCATAAGGAATTCCCAGAAATAATCTTTCCATGTTTTTTTTTCGTGTCCGGGATGTGTGTGATGATGTACTTCCATGTTTTCGGTTTCTTGTTCGGTTATTGGTTCGTTAGTTGATGTTGCTTCAGTTTCTGATAAAGGCAATTCTGAATGTTGTTCTTCTAAATTTTCTTCCATAGTGATACGGTTTTGGTTTAACCAAAATGATTATAATAAACGACGATTTGGGTAGTATAATAAGCAAAATCCTTTTGTAGGTAAAGGATATATTTTGCGTCTGTTTTTCAAAAATAAGAATAATCTACTGATTTCCAACTTATTTATAAATGAAAAAAATTGGAGGATATAAAACAAAAATCCCAACCTTTCGATTGGGATTTTGGAATGTTGTTTAGTACGTTTTTTATTCTTTACTAATTTTTACGGTATAAGTTTCATTTGCACTCGTAATAGAAACGAAATACATTCCATTGGAAACACCGCTCAAATCGATGCTATCCGTTTGTGAACCATTTGATTTCTCGATATGTGTTTCCTGAATGGTTTGCCCTTGAATATTGGTTACTCTCAAAGTAACTTTCGAAGCATTTTCTAAATTATAACTAATGTTTACGATTCCGTTTGTTGGATTTGGATAAACAGTTGCTTTGAAAAGAGTAACTTCATGCGTTGCCAAAACGCTAGTCGGACAATTCACAAATTGAAGTGTGTTGAAAGCCGTGTTGCTTCCAATAGCCAATTCGCCTTCCAAACCTCTTCCAGTTGACCAAAGATCATCATTTGAATCTACTGCATGTGAATGCGTGTGACCCGCAGAAAGTTTTATCCAATTGTTGGCTGTTCCAACTTGTGTTAGGACATTGGTATTGGCAAAATTTCCTAAACCCAATTGTCCTTGATTATTGAATCCTGATGACCAAAGGGTGTTATCATTTTTTATAGCCAATGAATGCGTCTGTCCTGCCGAAATAGCAATATATAAAGTTACCAGGCCATCAGCAGTAAAACTTATTGGAATAGGAACATTGGATGCAGTATTCGTTCCGTCGCCCAATTGACCATTGGCATTACCTCCCCAAGTATATAAAATATTACCAGTGTCAATAGCCATACTGTGGTCGGTTCCTGCAGAAATGCGCCACCAATTTGTAGCGGTTCCAATTTGGATTGGTACCAAACTCGTTGTATTTGTACCGTCACCCAATTGTCCGAAAGTATTATTTCCCCATGCCCAAAGTTGCCCAGCAGTATCTATAGCTAAGGAGTGTTGGTCGCCAGCATCAATGGCAAACCAGTTGTTGGAAGTTCCAACCTGTGCCGGAAGATTTAAATCGGGAGTCGTGAGAGCGTTTCCTAATTGACCCGTAAAATCCCAACCCCAAGACCAAAGTGTTCCGGTATTTTTGATGGCTAAACTAAATCGGTTTCCAGCAGAAACTTTTAACCAGTCGGTTGCTGTCCCAACCTGAGTAACAAAGGGCGTAGCCGAATTGAAAACACCATTTCCTAATTGCCCAAATTGTCCATTTCCCCACGACCATAAAGTTCCGTTGGTTTTCACAGCCAAAGTGTGTATGGTTCCTGCTGAAACGGTTAGCCAGTCGTTATCTGTACCAATTTGGGTTGGCAGATTTTGGTTAGCCAAATTCGCTAATCCGAGTCCTAATAAATTGGAGTTTTGTCCCCATCCCCAAAGCGTTCCATCGTTTTTAATGGCAATGGTAAAATTTTGTCCTCCAGAAATTACGCGCCAACAGTTTTGGGCAAATAGGGTGGAAGAAATAGTTAGAAAAAAGAAAAAAAGAAGTAGTAGTTTTTTCATGGTAGTTGTGTTTTAAGGTTAAACAAATACTTTGTTTACATATCTTATTTACAAACAGATATAGGATATATAATACTAAGGTAACCTTTTCTTGAATAGAAATAAGAAAATCCCAATCAAAAGGTTGGGATTTTCTATTCAATTAAAAATGTGTAATTGTAAACCTACTCAAAAGTCACATCGTCAATAAAAATATCTTGACCAATACCAGCAGAACCAGCTGAGAAAATTGTCAACCCAGATCGAATACAACTTAAGTCTAAACCTTTGGTGCTAATAGTGTATTTTTTCCATTTGGTTGTAAGCTTGACTTCAATAGATTTTTTTGCCGTATCGGGGAAGGGTTTGTCTTTGCCAATCATACCAAATCCAATAGTAGCATCAACATCTTCTTTACTGGCTTTTGCCCAAAAGATAAATTTTTTGGCACCAGCCAGATTATAACCTCCAAGGATTTCTCCCCAATCATTAGCGGGATTTACCAATCCCAAACCATACCAATCGTATTCTTGTTTGTAACTAATTTTTAAAGCGGAACTTCCTGAATGGACATCACTTTTATATTGCGTATCGACTGTCATTGCTTTATAATTTCCCATATATGCTGAAGCTGTATAGGGATCGTTTTCGCCATCTTTATATACATAAAAGGGTAAACTTACTTTTGGTACGAGGTACTTCAGGTTTTTAGCCTCTTCATCCGTAACCATCATTCCAGTAGAGGCAATGCCCACATTATTGTAAGTATCTTTTACCATAGCATATACTTTTATAGCGCCTTCTTCTTTTGGTAATTGTATTTCGAAACCATGAATTTTATCACCGCGATATTGTAATGTATTTATTTGGTCCCGACGCTTTCTACTTCCTGTTCGTTGGTTGTAACTAAAACTCACTTGCAAACTATCTTTCTCTTTGTCGGTAATCTCTAGATTAACTGGAACCCAAGTGCCGCTTTTAAGTTTGTCATTGGATACATTAAAGGTTTTAATTTCAGGGACATTATTGATGGGTTTGTTGCCTGTAAAAGCTTCGCGCATTGCCCAGTATTGCGGGCGTGTCATGTTGTTGTAATGCGTAAATAGCCAAGGCGCAATAAAATCATTTCCTGTAGCATAATGAAACACAAACACTCCCAAATTGGCTGGCTTGTTTTGAATCCAGTTGTTGTAACCGTTTACAATGGCATCGTATTTTTGATTGTCATTGGGTTCTACTTTTACGCCATTGATTTCTTGTTTGATATCCCATTCTCCGGTAACACCAAATTCGGTTATGATATAGGGTTTATCAATTCCTTTTTTAGTAAGTTCATCTGCTAATAGGTTGGCTCCTGGGCCATAACAGTTGAGTCCATAAATATCGAGAGAAGGAACATATTGCTGCCACCAATCTAATCCAAAGGTCCATGCTTCCACAGAAGTTATTGGATGTGCAGTATCTTTTTGTTTTATAGCACTACAAATGCGTTCCAACAATTGCGAGTAGGCCACTTTTTCTTCATCTGTAGACATATTTAAATAGACTTCATTCCCAATTCCCCAAGTAAGCACTGCGGGATGATTTTTATACGTTTCAACTACCTTCAAAGCATCTTGATACATATCTTCCTTGCCTTGTATATTCTCCAGATAATTAAAACTATCATCATCTTCCATTCCCGGACGTCCATGACGCATCCATATTCCAAGCATGACTTTAATACCATTTTGTTGAGCAGCATCCAGTAATTTCATAGTGTTCTTGCCTGTTGCCCAAGTTCTAATCGTATTCACACCAAGAAATTTTAAGTCTTTAAAGCGTGCCTCATAATTATCAATATCATCATCAAAACCAAATGTTGCTCCTTTAATTTCATAGGGTTTTCCATCTACTAGCAATTCCCATTTTCCATTAATTTTTGTAGTGGTAGTTTGGGCATACACATCTCCGATAGCTAAAGAAAGCAGAAGGATGAAGAGTAGTTTAATTTGATTTTTAGTCATGTTTTTGAGGTTGTGTCTGAATGAAGCCAGACAGCTGTTAGCAGTTCGATGCTTTTCGGTTAGTTCTTTTCTATTCTAAATTCAGCAACTTTTTTGCTTTGTTTATTTCAATTTGATTATAATTCGATATTTCTACAAAATATTTTGTTTGCCAATTTTTAGTTTTTTCGGCTTGTTTACTCGTTGTCAAACTCCATGTTGGATAAACTCGTATGCCACGTTTTCCTTCTGCGTTTTTGTTTGTTAGTATTTTATTTTCGGTCAAAACGTTCCTGTTAAATATGAAAACACCAAAATTGGTTTCTTGTCTTGTAGCAATTAAGTAAAATTCAAATTCATCATTTGTATTATGCGGTTCTGTTATTCCATTTTCATTCCGTTTCCAAATTGTCACAAATTGCCCAGTTTTGGTTGGCGTTATTTTCGCCATTCTGAATTTAACTTTTTGTTTGTTAAGCTCGAAAGTATGTGCAAAATATTCTTGACTTTCTAATTCAGTTGCTACATTCTCAAGTTCCATTCCGCATACTTGAAAAACAGCTTTGTTTATTAATTCCAATTCGGAAAATAGTTTGATGGAGTTTGTCAAATTTTGGTTGAATTTATTTTTTAAGTTTGATTGATGTTTTTTTTGAATTCGTTTGGATTATGGCGCAAATTATAGGAACATTGCGGTTAACGGCTGTTAGCATTAGTACGCTTAGGGGGACAACATCCTGTTGAGTTTACTATCCAAAGTTTGATATGTTTAAAGTTATAGATCAATGCCATTTCCGTTGAATCGTTACATATTCTAGTAGCAACATGATTTTCTCCAACCATAAATTGTCTCGAGTCCAGTTTACATAATTTATCAAATAGAGTTTTGTTGTAATCACATTCAATTCGGCATAACTTTCCGTCATTAAATTGAACAGTAACTTGTTTCAAAGTAATATTTTTATCTACATCCAGTTCCTTGAAAGCTTGTGTATATTCACCAATACTATATCTTAATGAAGGCAACAAAGTATCTTTTAAATTTTCACTAAACAATAAGTTAAATTGATTACTAGTCATGCCAATACTCGCTTTGCCAAAGGAATATAAGTTTTCTCTCTTTTCTGGCATTTCATGATTTCTATTGCAAGAGAATAAAAATATCACTACAAGTAGGAAACATATTTTGATTGTTAGATTATTCATTATTCATTAATTTTTATACGTGCTGAAGTATTACTGCTAACTTGTATATACACGCTACAAAGTAGTGCATATACACCTTTATTTGGGTAGATTATTGCTACTTTATAGCGTATTCTCTTTCAAATATATAAAAAAAGGTTGTTCAAATGAATGAACAACCTTTTTGTTTGTGGAATCGTGGCACTAGTAATTAAAAATTTCTTCTAAAGTTACTTCTTCAATGTTACCCAATTTTTTGAGCGCTTCAAAGTCTAGGTTTTCTTTTTTGCCCACAATGGCAGTGTTGTATTTTTTGGTTTTTACTTCTCTATTGAAGAAATCATTCGTAGCATCAAGCGTTAAACCTTGAATGTTTCTATAAGTATCTTTTCTAATGTCATAATCAAAACCTAGTTTTTTCAAGTTCAATTGGTTGAAGAAGATATTGGCTTTGATAATTCTACTAGAAGCTATTTGCTTCAAACTCGAATCTTTGGCATTGTTGAATTGCTTTTCAATTTTTGGCATGTCAGACAACAAAGTATTGATGGCATCAACAGCTTGTGGTAATTTATTGGCTTGTGTTCCAATGGAAACGCTCATGTAATCATTTAGCTTTTTGTCATTCGCCATTCCATAGGTAGCACGAGCAGAATAAGCCAATGATTTGGATTCTCTAATTTCCTGGAAAACGATAGACGATAATCCAGAACCAAAATAAGAATTAAACACATTTACAGTTCCCGCAATAGTCGCATCATATTTATCGCCTTTTGCAATTCGAGTCATTTCTGCTTGCACCATATCGTAGTTGGCAAAATAAACTTTGTTGGAAGTCTCAGGTTCTAAATATACTTTTGGAGCTGGAATAGCTTTGCTAGCATCTAGATTGTGGTATTTTTCTAAAGCGGCAACAATGGGATTCAAATCATTTCCGTAGAAAAAGATTTGGTGCTCATAATTACCAAGGTCTTTGATAAGATTGGTAAGTTCCGCAACATCCATTTCTTTTAATTCCTTTTCAGAAAGGATGTCTCTAAAACGGGAGTCTTTACCATATTTTGCATAGCTTACCAAAGCACTTGCAATGCTTTCTTTACGTTTTTTGGCATTGGCTCTGGTGTTTAAAATTGTTTCCACCGTAGTGTTATAAACGTCTTGATCAGGCTTTACATTTTTTAATAAGTTTTCTAATAATTCGACACCTTTTGGAAGATTGTTTTCCAATCCGGTAAGCGTTATATAACTCATGTCATTTCCAGCTGAAACCGAATAGGAAACGCCAATTTTATAGAACTCCTTTTTAACCGCTTCGGCACTTTGTTTGTCAGTTCCCAAATAGTCCAACAATCCGATTGCCAAAGACGTTTTCTTATTATTATCGGAACCCATATTAAAGATATAATAAAGGTTTGAAATAGCATTCGTGTTGTTTTTCACAAAACTAACAGTCGTGTTTTTTACTTTTTTGGTTTGGATTTCTTTTTTGAAATCAACAAAAACAGGTGTTAAATCCGTTGAAGTCAGTTTAGCGAAGTTCTTGTAGAATTCCGATTGCGCGTCTCTATTCAATTGAATAGGAGTGATGCCAGGATTGGATACACGAACTAATTTATCATTAACAGCTTTTCTTTTGTAAACAATTACATAATTGTCTTTGAAAAACTCATTGGCAAATTTGACAACATCTGCTTTTTTAATTTTTGATAACTCATTCATTTCAGATAAAATTTGTTCCCAACTTCTACCTTCAATAAAAGCGTTGTATAATGAAGTTGCCAAACCATCTCCTGATTCGAAAGTTTTCATTCGGCTCAATTTCATGTTATTGATAACCGCTTGAATCATCCAATCATCAAAATTTCCTTTCTTGATTTCTTGCATTTGAGAAAGCAATAATTGTTTTCCTTCGTCCAAAGTTTGTCCTTCTTTTGTAGAAATCGACATTTCGAAATAACCATAATCATTCATGGTTGACATTCCAGCGCCAGCACTTAAAGCCAATTGTTTTTGATTAATGTTCAAATCAATGAGTCCAACATCGCCACCATTAGAAAGTATACTTGACGTGATATCCGCCAATAAAGCTTCTTTTGTTCCCACTCCAGAAGTTCGCCATGCCATCGTTAATCGCTCTGCAGTTGGGCTTTTTACTTCTCTTTCCACAATGGAAGTCATAGGTTGCTCGGTAACTAACTTTTTCATTGGAAGTTCTTTATAGGCAAAAGAACCAAAGTATTTGTCTACCATTTTAATGGTTTTATCGAAATCCAAATCGCCAACCAAAACGACTGCCATATTATTTGGAACATAATACGTATCGAAATAATTATGAATCGCTACCATGGATGGATTTTTTAAATGCTCTGGTCTACCAATGGTTGTTTGTTGACCATTTGGTGTTAATGGAAACAACGCATTCATCAATTCATAATTTACTAAACGACCATCATTGTCTTGTGCACGATTGTATTCTTCATAAACGGCTTCTAATTCGGTGTGGAAAAGTCGCAACACCAATTCGGAGAATCGTTCTTTTTCAATAGTCATCCATTTTTCTAATTCGTTGGACGGAATATTATTTTTGTAAACGGTTTCGTTTAACCAAGTGTGGGCATTGGTTCCTTTTGCACCAAGTGAAGAGATAAGTTTGTCATACTCGTTGGCAACGGAATATTTAGAAGCTTCTTGAGAAACCTGATCTATTTGTTTGTAGATTGCTTTTTTCTTTTCCGGATCGGTTTCGGCTTTGTGTTGCTCATACAAATCGGAAATTTGTGCAATTAATTTTTTCTCAACATCCCAATTTTGCGTTCCAATTTTGCTGGTTCCTTTAAAAACCATGTGTTCAAGATAGTGAGCCAATCCGGTGTTGTCGGAAGGGTCATTGTTGGAACCTGTTCTTACAGGAATATAGGTTTGAATTCTTGGTTCATCTGTATTTTGCGCCAAATACACTTTCAGACCATTCTTTAGCGTGTAAACTCTAACGCCCGTATTGTCATTTTTTACGGTTTCATAGGTAAAACCTTGAGCGTCTTTCTTTTTTTCGGTAGAAAACGTTTGTGCTGTAATAGATGTTATTGCCAGAAATAAGCAACTTCCTAATAGTAATTTTTTCATATCATGTTAGTTTGAATCAAAAATAATCTAATAAACAGATTTGTGTCAGAAAAAAATGTTAAAATGAATTAAACATAACCATAAGGCACAAAAAAATCCCAACCTTTCGATTGGGATTTTATATAAGTAAGTAATCCTAAATTGAGTTGATAAAACGTTTATTTTACTTTTTTAAGTACTGCTTTGAAAGCTTCTGGGTGATTCATTGCTAAATCGGCAAGAACTTTACGGTTCAATTCGATACCGTTAGCTTTTACTTTCCCCATGAATTGTGAATAAGACATTCCTTCCAAACGAGCTCCAGCGTTAATACGTTGAATCCATAAAGCACGGAAATTTCTTTTGTTCACTTTTCTATCGCGGTAAGCATAGCACATTGCTTTCTCAACCGCATTTTTCGCAACTGTCCAAACGTTTTTACGACGACCAAAGAAACCTTTGGCTTGCTTCATTATCTTTTTTCTTCTTGCTCTTTTAGCAACTGAATTTACTGATCTTGGCATAATTTTTCTGTTTTTTTGTAGCAGGCGTCCCGAATTTAATCAAGGGAACTTAGAGCCATACTCCAAGGTTATTAAATAATTTTTAACCTAAAGAATTTTAAAAAGTCTTACGACTTCTTAGATAATTCTTAATTGTTGTTTGATGCTTTTCTCATCTGTTTTGTGAACTAGCGCTGAGTGTGTCAAAGCTAATTTACGTTTTTTAGATTTTTTAGTCAAGATGTGACTTTTAAAAGCATGTTTTCTCTTGATTTTTCCAGAGCCAGTTACTTTGAATCGTTTCTTAGCACTGGATTTTGTTTTCATTTTAGGCATTTTTTCCTAGATTTTTAATTTATTCTTACTTACTATCTTTTAGTTTAAAGTCTAACAATTAAAAACTGCGACTGCAAACTGCTTACTTTTTCTTCTTCGGAGCAATGAACATAATCATTCTCTTTCCTTCCAATACAGGCATCGCTTCCACTTTGCCATATTCTTCCAAATCTTGTGCTAAACGCAACAACAAAATCTGACCTTGTTCTTTATAGATAATCGAACGACCTTTAAAGAAAACAAACGCTTTCAATTTAGCTCCTTCTTTTAAGAACTTTTCTGAATTTTTTCTTTTAAACTCATAGTCATGCTCATCAGTTTGAGGACCAAAACGAATTTCTTTTACAACAATTTGAGTCGATTTTGCTTTAAGCATTTTATCTCTCTTCTTTTGTTCGTAAATGAATTTCCCATAATCCATCAATTTGCAAACAGGAGGATCTGCATTAGGAGATATTTCAACCAAATCAACTTCAAATTGTTCGGCTAATCGTAATGCTTCAGTAAATTTGAAAACACCAGGCTCTATATTTTCGCCAACTAAACGGACTTCCGCTACGCCACGAATTAAATTATTAATTCGGTGGGCTGCTGTTTTCTCTACTCGAGGTTGATAACCTCTGTTACTTCTTATTGCTATGACTTTATAATTTTAGTTAAACTTCAAATGTTTTTAATGTTTTTCCTATTTCTTCCTCTACCATTTTGGCAAATTCTTCAATAGTTGCCGAAATATTTCCTTTTCCTTCTTGTCCTTGACGACGTATAGAAATGGTTCCGTTCTTCTCTTCTTCCTCACCAACTATCAGCATAAATGGGATTTTCTGCGTTTCTGCATCCCGAATTTTTCTACCAATCGTCTCGTTGCGGTTGTCAATTAGGGCGCGAATTTCGTGATTTTCTAGCAATTCTAAAACTTTTTTCGCATATTTTTCATATTTTTCACTCAAACATAATATTGTAGCTTGTTCTGGCATAAGCCAAAGCGGGAAATTTCCAGCCGTGTGTTCCAATAAAATAGCGATAAATCGTTCCATCGAACCGAAAGGCGCACGGTGAATCATTACAGGTCTGTGTAATTTGTCATCGGCTCCTTTGTAAGTTAATTCGAAGCGCTCCGGTAAGTTGTAATCCACCTGAATCGTTCCCAATTGCCATTGTCTGCCAAGAGCATCTTTTACCATGAAATCCAATTTCGGACCATAGAAAGCAGCTTCTCCACTTTCAATTACATAATTCAAACCTTTATCTCGTGCCGCACTGATGATAGCATTCTCAGCTTTCTCCCAGTTAGCAACATCTCCAATATATTTATCAGGATTATCTAAATCACGCACAGAAACCTGAGCCGTAAAGTTTTCAAATCCTAATGAACCAAATACATAAAGAACTAAATCGATAACCTTCTTGAATTCTGAATCCAATTGATCTGGCGTACAAAAAATATGCGCATCATCTTGAGTAAATCCTCTAACACGTGTTAATCCGTGTAATTCCCCGCTTTGCTCATAGCGATATACGGTTCCAAATTCGGCATAACGTTTTGGTAAATCTTTATAAGACCATGGTCTAACGTTGTATATTTCACAGTGATGTGGGCAATTCATTGGTTTTAACAAAAACTCTTCGCCTTCGGCTGGTGTGTGAATGGGTTGGAAACTATCAGCACCGTATTTTGCATAATGGCCTGAAGTTACATACAATTCTTTTTGTCCAATATGAGGTGTAACGACTTGTTCATAGCCGCCTTTTTTCTGCGCTTTTTTAAGAAATTGTTCTAATCTGTCTCGTAAAGCGGCACCTTTTGGTAACCACAACGGCAAGCCTTGACCCACTTTTTGTGAAAAAGCAAATAGCTCCAATTCTTTTCCTAATTTTCTATGATCACGACGTTTTGCTTCTTCAAGCAATTCAAGGTATTCTGTTAGGTCTTTTTGTTTTGGAAATGAAATCCCATAAACACGTGTTAACTGTTTGTTTTTCTCATCACCACGCCAATAGGCACCTGCAACACTCATGATTTTCATAGCTTTTATAATTCCAGTATTTGGAATATGACCACCACGACATAAATCGGTGAAAGTAGCATGATCACAAAAAGTAATGGTTCCGTCTTCAAGATTCGAAATTAATTCCGTTTTGTACTCGTTATTTTTATACATCGCCAATGCTTCAGCTTTTGAAACAGGACGCATTTTAAATTCATATTTTTCTCTTGAAATCTCTAAAACTCTATCTTCGATGGCTTTGAAATCACTATCGGTAATTTTTTTATCACCAAAATCAACATCATAATAAAAACCATTTTCAATGGCTGGTCCAAGCGTTAATTTGATGCCAGGAAATTGTTCTTCCAATACTTGCGCCATAACGTGTGAAGTAGAATGCCAAAAAGCTTTCTTACCATCTTTGTCATTCCAAGTGAATAAAACAAGTGAGCCATCGGTGGTTAATTCCGTTGAAGTTTCAATAGTTGTTCCATTGAAAGCAGCAGAAATCACATTTCTTGCTAATCCTTCACTAATACTTAAGGCAACATCCATAGGAGTTGACGCCTTTGCAAACTCTTTAACCGAACCGTCTGGTAGTGTAATCTTTATCATTCCTCAAAATTTTATGGAGTGCAAATATAGGTGTTTAACAAAACACATACAAATTAGTACTATATTATATTAAAGTATTTAGAGGAGCATTATGTTTTTTATATTTAAGGCGTGTAGTCCCGCTATCCGCGCTACATGGTAGCCAGCTTCTATCGGGGCTAGGATAGACGTTTTGTATTTATCAGGAAGCTTTTTTGTATAACTTCTGACGAATAACATTTGTAAAATACAAGTTATCAGCAGATTAAAAAAAAGATTAAAAAACAGTAAATTTTATTTGGATTGGGCTAGTAAGTTTAATTATCTTTGCACCCCGCAGAAGGGAAAGTTCATTGATTTTTTATTGTTAATAAGGTTATTAGAAATAAAGCGAAAAAATTATTTCAAAAAGGCTTGTTTAATAGAAAAGAATAATTACTTTTGCACCCGCTTTGAATAGGAATGGCCTTTAGGCCGTTCGAAAAAAAAAAGAAGACACGTTCCTAGACATATTGAATTGACAG